>Ga0316204_10007826_pt1 | contig 15323 bp, 14 predicted proteins | sample 6monrhotite_MG_2_FD_205661 | JGI IMG/M metagenome (GOLD analysis project Ga0316204, IMG submission 205661) | Microbial mat bacterial communities from mineral coupon in-situ incubated in ocean water Damariscotta River, Maine, United States -... | ecosystem: Environmental > Aquatic > Marine >...
CCATTTCAACTAATTCTAAAAGCTCTTCATCATCAACCATGTCAGCTTTATTCATGAACACAACAATTGTTGGTACACCTACCTGACGAGCCAATAGAATGTGCTCTCTTGTTTGTGGCATAGGACCATCAGTAGAAGCAACTACTAAAATCGCTCCATCCATTTGTGCAGCACCAGTTACCATATTCTTAACGTAATCGGCGTGACCTGGACAATCAACGTGAGCATAATGTCTATTCTCAGTTGAATATTCTACGTGTGAAGAGTTAATTGTAATTCCTCTTTCTTTTTCTTCAGGAGCATTATCAATTTTATCGAAAGCTACTTGTTCAGAAAATCCTTTCTTTGCCAATACTGTTGTAATAGCAGCAGTTAAAGTAGTTTTTCCGTGATCTACGTGACCAATTGTACCGATATTCAAATGCGGTTTAGAACGGTCAAAATTTTCTTTAGCCATGGCTTATTTGCTTTTTTAGTTATTTAATTATATATAGGTTACCTTTTATACTTATACTTTATCTAGAGCCAATGAGGGGAATTGAACCCCTGACCTCTTCCTTACCAAGGAAACGCTCTACCCCTGAGCTACATCGGCAATGATGTTTTTTTATATGTAAGAAAAAAGAGCGGGAAACCGGATTCGAACCGGCGACCCTCAGCTTGGAAGGCTGATGCTCTAGCCAGCTGAGCTACTCCCGCTTTTTGGCTTACATATTTTGTGGGGAGAGAAGGATTCGAACCTTCGAAGTTAAAAACAACAGATTTACAGTCTGTCCTCGTTGGCCGCTTGAGTATCTCCCCGACACTATTAAATATTTTAAAGAACGTTGAGCCGATGGAGGGATTCGAACCCCCGACCCGCTGATTACAAATCAGCTGCTCTGGCCAACTGAGCTACATCGGCAAAATGCAACAAACCCTTTCCTCAACTATTAAAAAATAGCCTCGAAAAAGGTCTGCAAATTTAGAAAAGAATCTAATATCTTGAAATATTTCTTAGGATTTTTTTCAGAGCTTTTTTACACTTGAAATAAAAACGCCCATTTTTGCCTAAAATACTACACTCCCCAAGCTTTTTCCTTGCGCTTTTTTGCCTGCCTACGAAGTGCTTCTGTCACCTCATCAACTGCAGCTTCAAAATTTTTAGCTGTTTTTTTCGCAAATAAGTCATGTCCGGGTATGTATAATCGAATTTCTGCCGTCTTATTTTCTAACTCATGATTATTGTCCACTTTTAGATATACATCTGCTTCAATTATGCGGTCAAAAAAATGAGCTAACTTATTCACTTTCTCTTGAATAAAAGCGACTAGTTTGGCATCAGCATCGAAATTAGTAGACCTTACGTTCAATTTTACATTCATCTTCTTCTAATTTTATGCTCTAGGGTGAGCTTGTTTATATACGTTCTTTAGTTTCTCTATAGAATTGTGCGTATAGACTTCAGTTGCCGAAAGATTTGCATGACCTAATATTTCTTTGATAGTATTTAAGTCAGCGCCATTATTTAACATGTGCGTTGCAAAAGTGTGTCTTAGCACATGAGGGCTCTTCTTCTTTGAAGTTGTTACCTGACTAAGGTAGTAATTAACTTTTCGGTAAACAAATTTTGGATATAGCTTTTTCCCTTTATCGGTAAGCAGAAGTTCTGGTTGGTTAAACAAACTATTTTTCAATTCTAAATAGGCTTTAATCTGTTCCATCACCTTTTGATGTAATGGAACAATTCTCTCTTTATTTCTTTTCCCTAAAACCTTGAGTGTCTCTTTGTAAAAATCTACATCTGAATTTTTAATCCCTATCAATTCGCTTAAACGAAGCCCACAAGAATATAATATCTCAATAATCAAAGCATCCCTTTTCCCTGCGAAATCATCTTCAAACTGAAACAACTCCAATAAATCATCCATCTCTGATGCTTTCACAAATGAAGGCAGCGGTTTCTGCACCTTAGGAGAGATTAATTTAGTTGTTGGAGAAGTAGTGATTTTACCCTCTCTTAACATATAATTATAGAAAGACTTTGCTGAAGATATTTTTCGATTTACTGACTTATTTGTTATTCCCGCTTCTATTAATTGAACTAGCCAAGAACGCAACATTTGTGAATTCGCTACAATCAATTCAACCTCGTAATCATCTTGTAGAAAGTTTTTCAACTGATAAAGATCATTTCTATAAGCAATAATGGTGTGCTGAGAGTAGCGCTTCTCTCTTTCGAGATGAGTGAGAAATTGATCTATTGCCATAAGTTACTTTCAGGTAATGAAAGTTAAGCAAGAGTTCATTATTAAAACTTCAACTTAGCAAAAACTTTGTAAAACAAAAAAACCACTTAAGATTCATTGCGTATTGCAATTTCACTTAAGTGGTGAGTATTTTGGACGGAAAAAGAAATTATGCTTCCTCTTCTCTCTGAAGTTGTTCTATATAGATGGCTTTTTTAATCTCTTCTCTACGCTCAACTGATGGCTTAGTGAAATGCTTACGATTTCTCAATTCCTTTACAGTTCCAGTTCTTTCAAATTTCTTTTTGAACTTTTTTAGCGCTCTTTCTATGTTTTCGCCTTCTTTTACGGGTACAATTAACATGTGTCGTATTTTTTATTGGGGTGCAAAAGTAGAAATTTTTTACTTATTCTACTTCTTATTTTTCAACTATTTTAAAATCTCTCTTGAGATTACCAATTTTTGGATTTCTGATGTCCCTTCTCCTATAGTACACAACTTAGCATCTCTATAAAACTTCTCTACAGGGAATTCTTTGGTATAACCATAACCTCCATAAACCTGAACAGCATCATTAGCCACTCTAACGGCCACTTCTGAGGCCATGTATTTTGCAAAAGCAGACTCTTTAGTCATTTTCTGCCCCTTATTCTTCATGTCTGCAGCTTGATGCGTTAATAATTCAGCAGCTTCTATTTCCGTTGCCATATCAGCCAACTTAAAACTTATAGCTTGAAAATTAGATATGGGTTGCCCAAATTGCTCTCTCTCTTTGGCGTATTTCTTTGCTGCCTCATAAGCACCTTTCGCTATACCCAAGGACAATGCTGCAATGGAGATTCTGCCTCCATCTAACACCTTCATTGCTTGCTTAAACCCTTCTCCAACATTTCCAAGAACTTGATCGTTATGCACCCTACAATCATTAAAAATCAATTCTGCAGTTTCTGATGCTCTCATTCCTAACTTATCTTCTTTTTTGCCAGAAGTAAACCCTGGGGTTCCTTTTTCAATAACAAAAGCTGTTGTACCATTAGAGTCCCCTTTTTCTCCTGTTCTTACGATAACTACTGCTACATCTCCTGATATCGCATGAGTAATGAAATTTTTAGCTCCATTGATCACCCAATAATCGCCATCTTGTTTCGCTGTAGTATTCATTCCTCCAGCATCTGAACCGGTATTATGCTCTGTTAACCCCCAAGCTCCAATATGCTCTGCGGTAGCTAATTTGGGTAAATATTTTTGTTTTTGCGCTTCATTTCCAAACGCTAGAATATGCCCTGTACATAAAGAATTATGAGCAGCCAATGAAAGTCCTACTGAGCCACATACTTTCGCCACTTCAGTAATCACAGTGATGTATTCATGGTAACCAAAGCCTGAGCCCCCATATTCTGTTGGAACTAAAACTCCCATTAAACCTAACTCTCCCAATTGCTTAAAAACTTCAACAGGAAATTCTTGAGATTCGTCCCACTTCATCATATCTGGTTTAATATGCTTTGCAGCAAAGTCTTTGACCATTCCTGCAATCATACTTTGATTTTCTGTGTAGCTAAAATCCATATCTCAATAAGTTACTAATCCGTTAATATTGCTGCTAAACTGTTGCAACTTCTCATGCCCTTTCAGGAAGTCTAAAATTACCAAAAAGGAAAAGCCGGCAATGTCGGCTCCTTGCTTTTGTGCTATCGCTGCTGCTGCTGCTGCAGTGCCTCCTGTTGCTAATAAATCATCATGAATTAAAATAGATGATCCTTCCGTTATAGCATCTATATGCACTTCAATTTCTGCTGAACCATACTCCAGATCATATTTATGACCCACTGTCTCATAAGGTAATTTTCCCTTTTTCCTGACGGGGATAAAAGGCACTCCTAACTCTTGTGCTAATAATAGACCCCAAAAAAAACCTCTACTTTCAACGCCCATAATAGCATCTACTCCAAGTTCTCTTGCATGTTTTGCAAATGCTAAGGTCACGTCTTTTGTCAAAACCGTGTCTTCCAAAATTGGCATAATGTCTTTGAATATTATACCTTCTTTAGGGAAATTAGGAACATCCCTTATCGCAGCTTTTATTCTTTCTTCAATCATCTTGCAATATTACAATTCTATGACTATTTAGTTCACTCCAGTCCATTAAATCTCAAGATAAGGACTTAATTCTTCAAATAACAATTCTGTTATTAATACGATCTTCTTAAGAGCATTTAAATTTTCATATGCTCCATGTTGTTTCCTGTATTTTACAATCGAATTCGCTACCTTCCAGCTAATCAACGGATGAGATCTTAACTCTTCTACAGAAGCTGTGTTGATGTTGATTTTTCTTAGCGTTATCGAATTTATCACCAATTGCGTATCTAAACGAAGTAAAACCTCTTTCTTAAGACCGTACACCCTATTCAATTGTTCTTTGGCATAAAAGCCACCTAGGTTCTCTCTATATTCTACAATACGTTTTGAAAGCACACTCCCTATACCATATAATTTCTTAAATTCTGAAGTATCAGCTAGATTTATATCAATAATAATCTTTGCTTTTGAAACTTCAGATAAGCGCTTCTTTTTTACCTTATCGTGATCGTATACCATACTGTCAGGTAAGAGAATATGTTCCTCAAGTTTTTGATACAGTAGATCTGAGATAACAAACATCTTTTTTACATCCTTCTTAGTTCTAAAATTTCCACCAGAAGATTCATATCGCTTTATAACTTGTGATTGTTTTTCTGTCAATCCAAACTCTTGCCATTTTTCAACTGATAAGCCATTGGGGTTAAAATCATAAAAGCGAATGGAATCAATAGGCTTGTTTTTTGTAACTATAGACATATTTTTCGACCCTTCTAAGCTGTCTATTTCATCAACCTTAAGCTGAATTTCTGTCATCAAACTATCTAAATTAGTGTTACTAATAAACGGAATAGGATCGAGGTAAAACAAGTATTGTTTTACCATAACTATGAGAAGTATTATTGTTATTAGAACAATTATTCCCTTTCTTTCTGAACGATTGAAGTAGAGATAGTCCTTAAAGTTTGATTGCATTAATTAATTAACAGCATAGCTGTTCTTGAAGGGTTACAGCCTTCAAAAGTAATGCTTATGTTCTGAAAAACAGAGTCTTTGATCGTCAAAGCTTCTTTCGATAGATTAAAATCAGTTCTATTTACTCCGTAATATATTATTGTTGATAATTGATTATCTACAGTATTTGGCTTAGCAAATAATAAACTATCTACTATTCCATTAGAAGGCTGAACAACAAATTTCTCTTCCCCTGTTTGGCTTAAACCATAAAATAAAGTATCGTCTAATTCAAAGGTCATGCTGCCAGCTAATTCTATCAAAGTCTTCGAAGTATTGTTTCGATATAAGGTCAAATTCATATCCTTATTTACTTCCAACCCTGTAATAAGCGTTTCAAAGCCACTATTGGTAATTAATATTATATCTGCTGTTCCTTTATCATCTTCCTCAAGTTCATAGGTAAAGTTGAAAACTCCATTTCCCTCACTAACCCCACTACCCAAAATAAGTGGATCTCCAAAGCTCGCCCCAACATTAGCTTTCAAAGCTATTTCAATTGGGCCTAGAGGGTTATCACAACTTTCAAAAAGCTGACCACTTATAAGGTTTACTTGAGTATCCTCAGCACATGAAAATAAAAATGCAATGGAAAGAAAAAGAGAAATTTTTATTGTTTTCAATTATTTAAACTTTTTAATGGCACCACTTTTAACTCTCTCGAAGTAAGAAACCATATCTGCTTTAACCTCTTTAGACATGAGAACTAAACCAAGAACATTTGGAAAGGCCATCCCTAGAATCATTAAGTCAGAAAAATCAAGAACAGCTCCTAAACCAACAGAGGAACCTATCACGATAAATACACAGAATATGATTTTATAAGAATAAACTGTTGCTTTACTATCGCCTAACAAATAAGTCCATGCTTTTAATCCATAGTAGGACCATGATATCATGGTTGAAAAAGCAAATAAGAAAATTGCTACCACTAATACATAGGTAAACCATGGGAATACACTTCCAAAAGCTGCGGAAGTCAATTCAGAACCTTCCATTGCAGAACTACCATCAGCAAAACCAGTAAAAATCAACACCAAGGCTGTCATCGTACATACCACTACGGTATCAATAAATGGCTCTAAAAGGGCAACAACCCCTTCACTAACAGGTTCATTTGTTTTGGAGGCTGAATGTGCAATTGAAGCAGATCCAACCCCTGCCTCATTTGAAAATGCCGCTCGTTGAAATCCAACAATTAAGACTCCAATTACTCCACCTTTTAAAGCTGTAGCATTAAATGCTCCATCAAAAATTTGCATAAAAACATCTCCAATATTCGTGATGTTCATTCCAATAATTATGAGTGAAAATAGAACATACAAGCCTGCCATAAAAGGAACAATTTTATCGGTTACTTTAGCGATGCTTTTAATCCCTCCAATAATTACAATACCAACTAACAAGGCCAATACAACTCCAAACCAAACTCCCATTCCTGCTATAGATGGAAACTCACTTGACAGTTGAGCAAAAGCCTGATTCGCCTGAAACATGTTTCCTCCTCCAAAAGAACCTCCTATACATAGGATAGCAAAAATGATTGCCAATACTTTTCCTAAGCCTCCTAGATTCTTCTTCTTTAAGCCTTCTGTTAAATAATACATTGGGCCTCCTGAAACTTCTCCTTTCTCATTCACTCTTCTGTATTTAACCCCTAGAGTGCATTCTACAAATTTGCTAGACATGCCAATCAGCCCTGCCACAATCATCCAAAAGGTTGCTCCTGCTCCTCCTAAAGTAATTGCCACTGCCACACCTGCAATATTTCCTAAGCCAACTGTTGCTGATAAGGCTGTAGTCAATGCTTGAAAATGTGAAACCTCTCCTACTTCTTTAACATTTGGATCTGAGAATTTTCCTGAAACTAAATCTAGAGCATGTCTAAATCCTTTCAAGTTGACAAATTTCATTTTTAAAGTAAAGAAGATGGCTCCCAACACCAACCAAACTACTATAAAAGGAATTCCTTTGGTTTGCTTATCACCATTAGGGTGCAAAACTGCTTCTCCATTATCATATACCACTGGATCATAAATTCCAATAGCTGAAAAGGGATCCCAAAAAAGAACCCCTGCCATTGCATCTACAATTGGCTTGAAAGTAGCATTAATCCCTTCTTCTATTGAAGAAACAGGAATTCCACCTTCCAATTGCATTGAATCACCTGCAGCATCAATCACCAAAACAGAAAAACTACTTCCTTCTGTTATGCCTTCACTGCTACTTGATTCAAGACTTGTTCCTTGATGCGACCATATGTATTTAAATGGAGATACTCCACCTACAGTTTCTACATAAGCTATTCCGTCATTGATTTTCTCTGATGGATTTTCAACCTTTATGGTTGCTTCATATCCAGCCGAGTAAACGGAAAAGGACAAAAGCGAAAAAAGAAATAGTGTGATGTTTTTGAACATAAATTTTTGATTTTTGCTAGGTGAACAAATATACTACTCCCATTGGAATAGTTAAATATTGATTGCTAATTGGATACAACGCTATCCTTTAGTGCACTTTAGCCATCAACATGTCTTTGATTTCCATCTCCTTTAAACGGTCTTTATATTGTTCCATTTGCTTTTGATATAAAGCTGCAAATTCCTTTTTTATAGGTTCTGCTGATGGAAAATCTTGCCTTAAATGGTCCACTTGCTTTCCATTTTTCCAAAAACGATAACAAACGTGAGGGCCAGTTGCTAGACCTGTACTACCCACATAACCGATAACATCTCCTTGTCTCACATGCTGACCTGTTTTCACATTCCTCCTACTCATGTGCAAATATTGAGTACTGTATACACTATTGTGTTTTATTTTAACATACTTGCCATTCCCTTTGGTGTAACTAGCTTTTGTAACCACCCCATCACCTGTGCTCATAATTGGTGTTCCACTTGGTGCTGCATAGTCTGTTCCTAAATGTGCTTTCCATCTTTTTTGAACTGGATGAAATCTACGCATTGTAAAACGAGAGCTCAACCGACTAAACTTAAGTGGTGACTTCAAGAAAGCCTTACGCAAACTGTTTGCTTCCTCATCAAAATAGTCGTCTTTCCCATCTTGATCGAAATAAAACCCATAGAATGATTTACTGAAATGATTAAATTCCACAGCTAGTACCTCTCCTATTCCTATTCGCTCTCCATCGATGTACTTTTGCTCATACACTGCCTTAAACCAATCCCCTTTTTGAATGCGATAAAAATCTATTGACCAAGCAAAAATTTCTGATAACTCAACTGCTAGATAAGGACTAACTTTTGCTTCTTGCAAGGTCACATAAAGTGAGGAATTAATGATTCCCGAAACTTCTTCCTCTCGTATTTCAACCTCTTTTTCTCCTTTATAGATTACGATACTATCTCTGAGGTCGTATACTATATATTCTACTGCATTGGGTTGATAGATAAAATATTGCGCTTTTACAACACTATCCTTTGAAGCTAAAATGGTATAATTTTTCCCAGCAGCCATCTTTCGAACATCAAAGATTGCTGCAGATTTTTTAGCCAATGCATCTATAGTAACATAGTTTATCCCGTATGGCAATAAGATGTTTGCCAAAAATTCATTTTTCTTGATTTTTGCTTGAATTACCTCAAATGAATCAATAGCGATCTCAAAAAGAAGGCTCTTAATTTCTTCTTCAATCACCTCTTCTTCAACAACATTTACCTCATTAGACGATTGATTGTTGTATCGCTGAACAAACAACAAGACAAATACCCCCAACAAAACCGTTAGTATTTGACTAGCAAGTCTTAATTTCTTCTTCAATCTATTCTAATTTTTTGGAAAAATACGCTTTCTTCTACCCTAGCTTTTTTTGATATTCCTTTTTCTTCAACAATGCATCGTTGAGGATAAAACTTTTTTTTAAATGCATGATATGGTCAAACAACTATAGAATCATAATCGCCAGTAGTAAAAGAATCATACCACTGATACCAATCCTTTACCATACTACTATTATAGTGTATAAATTAGATCAAAATCTAAAAAATAAGTTATGCGTTTTTCAATTCTAATCAGTATAAGTTTACTACTATTCAATTCTACTTCTGCTCAACAAACATTAACTGCTACTACACCAATGGTTAGCCCACAAGCTTCTATCTCACAAACTGTTGGAATTACTAAAATTGAAGTGATCTATTCTCGACCAGCAGTTAACGATCGTAAAGTATGGGGAGAGGTTGTTCGTCTTAGCCCTGAAAATGATACCAATGCAAGACCTTGGCGTGCCGGGGCGAATGAGAATACCACCATTTCTTTTAGCACTGATGCTTTTGTTGGAGGAAAGACTATAAAGGCAGGACAATATGGACTCCACTTAATTATTAGATCAAACGGAATAGTTGAGTGTAAATTTTCTACTAACTATCAATCCTGGGGATCGTATTATTATGATGAAAGTGAGGTAGTCGCAAGCGTTAATACAAAATGGGAAGATCATGCACCAACTGAAAGGTTAAAATATGAATTTGACAGCCTAACAAATGAAAGCGTTCAATTGTCATTAAATTGGGGAGATAAACGCATCCCTATTCCGATTCGAGTGGATGTTAAAGCAACTACCTTGGCTAGTTTACAGCAGGAGATTCAAAACAAACACATGATCAATTATATGGGTCCTCAAGAGGCTGCTGCTTGGTGTTTAAGAAATGATACCAACCTAGAACAGGCTTTGGGTTGGGCAAATTATTCCATCTCCTTTGTTAAAGTATTTTCTAATCTAAAAACCAAAGCTGAAATTCTTAAAAAGACTGGCAAAACAGAGGAAGCTGAGAAAGTAATGCAAGAAGCCCTATCGATGGGAGCTGTTTTTGAAATTCATGGTTATGGTAGAGAACTTATTGAGCAAGACAAGAAGGATGAAGCATTAAAAATTTTCTTATATAATGCCAAAAAGCATCCCAATGAATGGCCTGTTAATTATGGAGTAGCAAAAGCTTATGCTGCAAAAGCAGATTACAAAACAGCAATTCAATACCTGAACAAATCCATCAAGAATAATAAACAAGAAAGAAGGCAAACTTTTTTAGCTCAGAAGTTAGAGCAATTGAAGAAGGGAGAGGATATTAATTAAAGATATGTTTAGACAACAATATTCACAATTTTCTTAGGAACAACAATCACTTTCTTAGGTGTTTTCCCTTCCAGCCATTTTTGAGCAGATTCGTGGCTCATCACTTCCTTCTCTATCTCTTCTTTGCTTAAATCTAATGGAAGCTCCAACATAAATCGCATTTTCCCATTGAAGGATACTGGGTATTTATGTGCACTTTCAATTAAATAACTCTCATTGCAAATGGGAAATTCTTCTTTGTTAAGGGATTCGCTATGTCCTAATTTACTCCATAGCTCTTCTGCAATGTGAGGGGCATAAGGTTCAATCAAAACACAAAGAGGTTCCAAAATTTCTCTTTTGTTGCACTTTAAATCTTGCAGTTCATTGGTGCAAATCATAAAAGCACTTACCCCTGTATTGAAGGAAAAACGCTCAATGTCTTCCGTAATTTTTTTAATGGTTTTATGCAATGTTTTTAGCTCTTCTTTGCTTGCCTTCTCTTCTGATACCTCAAACTCGTTCTCTTGATTATGGTACAACCTCCAGAATTTCCTCAAGAAACGATGTACTCCTTCTATACTATCTGTATCCCAAGGTTTAGATTGTTCCAAAGGCCCTAAAAACATCTCAAACAGACGTAAAGTATCGGCACCATATTGAGCTACAATATCATCTGGGTTGACAACATTTCCATATCGCTTGCTCATCTTTTGTCCATCAGCAGCCAATATCATCCCCTGATTAATCAACTTTTTAAAAGGCTCATCTACCCCCACCAAACCTTTGTCAAACAAAAACTTTACCCAAAAACGAGAATACAGCAAATGCCCTGTAGCATGCTCTGCTCCTCCAAAGTAGAGGTCTACATTTTGCCAATAGTCCATGCTCTCTTGATCGGCAAAACCATTCTTTCGTTCTTTGTCCATGTATCTAAACAGGTACCAAGAGCTACCTGCCCAACCTGGCATGGTTGAAGCTTCCAAAGGTTTTCCTTGGTAGGTCCAATCTTCAGCTCTAGCCAATGGTGGCTCTCCTTCTTCGGTAGGCAAGTATTTGTCTACTTCCGGCAAATTCAAAGGCAGTTCATTTTCTGGAACTGCTTTTGCCACTCCATTCTCATAGTAAATAGGTATTGGTTCTCCCCAATAACGTTGACGACTAAATACCGCATCTCTTAAGCGGAAGTTGGTTTTTCCTTCTCCAATACCTTTCTCTTCAATCGCTTGAATTGCTTTTCCAATTGCCTCTTTTACCTTCAAGCCATTCAAAAAATCAGAGTTTGCCACTATTCCGTCTTTTCGATCATCAGCTCCTTCTCCTACATCCTGCCCTTCGATTACTGCTGGAATAGCGATGTCAAATTTTGTAGCAAAATCCCAATCTCTTTGATCTCCTGATGGCACTGCCATTACTGCTCCTGTTCCATAACCTGCCAAGACATAATCTCCTATCCAAATTGGAATCTCTTTTCCAGTAAATGGGTGAATAGCCGATGCTCCAGTGAATGCTCCACTTACTTTCTTTACCTCAGTCATTCGCTCTCTTTCTGAACGTGAAGCGGCATATTTTACATAGGCTTCTATTTCTTCTTTTTGATCCGCTGTAGTCAATTCTTTTACCAATTCATGCTCTGGAGCCAACACCATAAAGGATACTCCAAAAATGGTATCCGGTCGTGTTGTAAATACTTCAATTTGATGTGTAGAATTTGCTACATCAAAAGAAATGGATGCTCCTTTTGATTTACCAATCCAATTGCGTTGAATTTCTTTAATCGCATCCGACCAATCAATTTTATCCAAACCTTGCAACAAGCGATCAGCATATGCAGATATCCGCATGCTCCACTGTTGCATTTTTTTTCGCTCAACTGGATGGCCTCCTCTTTCTGATACTCCATCTTTAATTTCATCGTTTGCCAAAACGGTTCCCAAAGCTGGGCACCAGTTCACAAATGAATCCGCCTGAAAGGTCAAACGATAATCCATTAAAATATCCGCTTGTTCCTTTTCTGATTTAGCCTTCCACTCTTCCGCAGAAAAATGGAGTTCTGAATCGGTATGTGCTCTTAAATCTGCTGTTCCTTGCTTTTCAAAATGTGCAACTAACTCCTCAATTCCTTCCGCTTTATTACTGGCTTTATTATACCAAGAATTAAACAACTGAAGAAAAATCCATTGCGTCCATTTGTAATATTCAGGATTACTCGTTTTTACTTCTCTAGCCCAATCAAATGAGAAACCAATTAAATCTAATTGTCTTCTATAAGTAGCAATGTTCTCTTTGGTCGTAATTTTTGGGTGCTGTCCTGTTTGTATGGCATACTGCTCTGCTGGCAAACCAAAAGAGTCATAGCCCATTGGGTGCAATACATTAAAGCCTTTGTGCCTTTTGTAACGAGAATAAATATCAGAGGCGATATAGCCCAGTGGATGACCAACATGCAGGCCTGCTCCAGATGGATAAGGAAACATATCCAAGACATAAAACTTTGGCTTTTCACTCTTTTCTTCTGCTGCAAAGCTTTGCTCTTCCTGCCAATAGGCTTGCCACTTTTTTTCTATGGTTGAAAAATTGTAATCCATTTGAAACACTGATTTAGGCTGCGAAATTAGGATTTATGAACGACAACTTAAATCCTAAAATACTGGAAAACCATGAGACAGATTTACAGCTTTCCAATGAAAGCTCAGAGATAGTCTACTCAGATCTTTGCTTTGTAATTAGAAGAACAATGAACAACAACTTTCAATTCAACAATTCATCAAATAAATCTTCAGTAAGAGTTGGTCTCTTCTTACTTAAAATAAGAGTAATGAAGTGGTATTATAGATGGTAATTCAAAAAACAAATTTTAATCTAAAATAATTATGAGCACTAAAGTTTTAAGAGTAGAATCAATAGAAATAAAGATTTTGAAAAGTAATCCACCACAATTATTAATTAATTGCGATGGAATGGCATCAACTCCAGGATGGGAAAATCCAGAACTGGTTTTATTGGAGAAAGCTCCAATAAATGGAATTTATGAATTTGACTTTTGCGCTACTCCACCTTCTGGTATGATTCCACAAGTTATAGTTCCTATTTCAGCAAGCTATCATTTTGGAACCATTCCTGACGATTTTAAAGGGGTAAAAATAAATGCTTCAAGTAATTCAATGGAGCAGCAAAATGGAGTAGAAGACAAAGTTGAGTTAGATAAGCCTAAAACCTTTCAGCCAAAATTAGAGGTATTAAGAGGCATTACAATTACCAATAAAGAGTTAAAAATTAGGGTAAATTCTGGCGGGTGCACCAACGAAGATAGCTTTCAAATAAATGTAATCAAGGGGTTTACTGGAATTCCTCCTTACATTTTAGAGGTTTATCGTATTCATCCAGATTACTGTCAGATGTATCTTCCAGATGGTGTGGAATTAAGTTATAATTTAAAAGAATTGGGCATAGAACCCCATGCAACCCTTAATCTTCAAAATAGAATAGGAAATTCACAACTGTAAGTATTTGATTCTTCTTTAAAATAAGCTGTCATTTAATCTTAAAGAAGAATCATTTTTTAGATATTAGCAATATGAAAGGGTACGCTGTTTTAATTGGAGTTGAAGAAACCAACATCAAACATTTTGGAGATAAGAATCATGCCCCAAATGCATCTACTAGTGTTGAAGCTATCTATAATTATTTGAAAGAACACTCAACTATTTCCGTATCTGAGCAAGATAAATTCATAAAATCACAAGCTATTTTAAAAGACATTGAGCTTAGATTAGAAACTCTCGCAGAAATATCACATAATGAGCCTATTTATTTGTTCCTATATCTAGTTGGACATGGCATGAATCAAAAGCTTAATTCTGAAGATATTTTTACTTTCTTCAAACTCTATGACCAAATGTTATTTGAGAATGAATTAAAAAATCTATTGAAAAAGTTCCATTGGAATAGTAAAATATTTTGTGTTATTGACAGCTGTAATGCAGGCGGCATGTTTGACGAGAGATTTATAGCTCCAGATTATACATTTGGAATCAAGAAAAATAACTTCACCAGCTTATCATATGACAAGATTATAAATCTTTATAATCGCAAGTTGAATATCGAGCTAGACTACAAAAGAAATTGTTCAACATTCATTATCACATCGGTTGGTCAAACTGAATGGGCTAATATGGATGGGCTCAATGGCATGTTTCATTTTTCCTACTTCTTTTTAAAATTCCTTGAAAAAAGTAAAAATTATTGCGAGCTCTTTGATCATTTGAAAGAAAAATTCGAAATTCAAGTTAGAACCCCTTTGGGTGATTATCAGATGCCCCAAAAATTTACCTTGAACTCCGACACCACTTATTTTAAAACTAATAAACCACTAATAATTAAACAATAATACTATGTCACTACAAATTATTCAAGAAGCTTCAGGCTTGCAAGTAATTGGGAAATTCACCAACAGTAATTATAAATATATCGGAATAGCTCATCACAATTTAACCAGCCCTAGTCTGCCTCAAAAAATTAAAGAATTAGCGAATGGAACCAATATTTGGAACTTTATGATCGCTATTGTTAAAAATACTGGAGGTGATCCAAGTTTTCTCTTTGGAGGACAAATGAACTCTGTAAATCATAGTGGAGTTGGAGATGGCATACTAGTAATCTATGATTATGCCAATGACAATGTAGTAGATAGCCAACCAACTAACGGAGATGTAAAGTTAGGAGCTGGAGATAATTGAAAAATCTAGTTTTAGTCTTATTAATATCACTTAGCTGTATCTTATCCAAGGCACAGCTAAATCCAAACTGGGACAGCCTTTATCAACTAAATCAAGTTGCTCTTGATTTAGTTGATAAAGAACTGGATAGTGCCATAAAGATTAATGCTGAAATTTTTAACCAGCTAAACCATTACACACCAGACTCT
>Ga0316204_10007827_pt1 | contig 15323 bp, 11 predicted proteins | sample 6monrhotite_MG_2_FD_205661 | JGI IMG/M metagenome (GOLD analysis project Ga0316204, IMG submission 205661) | Microbial mat bacterial communities from mineral coupon in-situ incubated in ocean water Damariscotta River, Maine, United States -... | ecosystem: Environmental > Aquatic > Marine >...
ATAATCTCAATCCAAGTCCGCAATTAATTACTTTTAAAACTGGGCATTTCTTTCACCGCAGATTGATTGATCTTAAAGGAGCTATAATAAATGGCACTTTACGTCAGTTACCTGAGCAAGAGAATGAAAAACCAGATTAATGAGCCCTCTTCAAGTTTATCAACAACAAATCTCCCAAGGGATAATTAAATCAGACATCCTCCAAAACGAAGTCATATTAGGATTTGAAGATTTATACAACAACATTATATCAAATAAAAAGCACTGGTTTTTTAAATCCAAAAAAAGTTTTAAAGGCCTATATATCTATGGATCTGTTGGACGCGGCAAAACATTTTTGATGGATTTATTTGTATCCTGTGTTAATCAAAATCAAATTCGCAGGCAGCATTTTCATGAATTCATGTTGTGGTTTCACCAACAGCTAAGAACTATTAACAACAAACAAAACCCCATCGACCTAGTTATCAAAAACTTGGCTAATAAGGTTTCAGTATTGTGCTTGGATGAGTTTTTGGTTCATGACATAACTGATGCCATGCTGTTATCAGGTATTTTACAAGCACTAGAAAAATACAAAATTAATTTAATTACCACATCGAATGTTAATCCTATCGATCTATACATTGGAGGATTACAAAGAAAAAAGTTTTTACCTGCCATTGATTGGATGCAAAATAACATGAATATTATTCAACTAGATGGCGATTATGATTATAGAAGGACCTGTGTTTCTTCATCAAAAACCTGGTTTAATCCAATCAACAAAGCTAACCAAGAAAAATTCGAACAATTATTTTCTCAATTAGTGGGTTCTGACAACCTAGACATTGACCCGATAAATATCAACAAAAGACAACTCAATATTATTAAAAGAAGCAACGATCACATTATGTTTGAGTTTGAGACATTGTGCAAGCAGCCCAGAAATGCAAATGATTTTATTAAATTGAGCCAGCAGTTCAAATCACTCTTTGTGGTCATTAATGACAGCATTGAAAGTGATGACCGCAATACTGCCAGAAGATTTATCACCCTGATTGATGTCTTATATGATGCTGGCATTGCTTTTTATGCTTTGTCGGTCGTGGATTTTACAGATTTGTACCACGGTGATGAATTAAGTTTCGAAATGCAAAGAACCGTTTCTAGATTAACTGAAATGCAGACAATTCAACCCAATTCAAAAGCGTAACACAAAAGACGCTAAGAATACGCAAGTTTTCGCAAAGAAAAATAAGAGTTATTTACCATGAAGAACTCGAAGGTTACAATTTAAAAATCTAACCACATGGGCAACCACAAGGGTTGCGCCGTACATAAACCTCAAATCAAAACAACGTCCGGTGTACCCCATATGTACTTTTTGGTTATTCCTTTGCGAAACTCTGCGCCTCCTTTGAGCCCTCTGTGTTCTTTAACTTGATCTTGATCTTGATCATTGCTTTTGACTTCCTTGCGAATAATACATGCTATAATCACCTTTTGAATTTCATAATAAATACCTATGTCTAAACTGCCCAAACAAGTCAAAATAGTTGAAGTTTCTCCACGTGATGGATTACAAAATGAAAAACAAAACATAGATTTAGAAACAAAATTATCGTTGATTAAACGTTTAGAGCAATCAGGTGTTAAAAACATAGAAATCACAGGATTTGTTAGCCCTAAATGGGTGCCGCAATTGGCAGATTCAGTGCAATTATGCAAAAGCATTGACAGAAATCCAACAGTTAACTATTCTGCATTAACACCCAACCTCAAAGGCATGGAAAATGCGCTAGACTGTGGCGTAAAAGAAGTCGCAGTTTTTACTGCTGCAAGTGAGAGCTTTACCAAGAAAAACATCAATTGTACCATTAAAGAATCATTGCAACGTTTTATTCCAGTATTAGAATTAGCACAACAGAACAACATCAAAGTTCGTGGTTATGTTTCTTGTGTTTTGGGTTGCCCATATGAAGGTGAAATTGATGCCAGCATTGTTGCAGATGTCACAAAAAACTTATTCGACTTGGGTTGTTATGAAGTTTCATTGGGTGATACCATTGGCACAGGCACACCTTTGAAAGCTCAAACCATGCTCAATGCCTGTATGGATGTTGCACCAATTGAAAAACTTGCCCTGCACTTTCACAATACTTATGGACAAGCCTTGGCGAATATTTATGCCTGTTTAGAAATGGGCGCGGGAATTATCGACTCTTCAGTTGCAGGTCTGGGCGGTTGTCCATACGCCAAAGGTGCAAGCGGCAATGTTGCCACCGAAGATGTTATCTATATGCTGGATGGCATGAATATCAGTAGCGGCATTAATTTAAATAAACTCATCGAAACAGGCAATTGGATCAGTCAACAATTAAACAAAATCAATGGCTCTCAGGTAGGTAAAGCAAAAAGCCCATAATCTTTATCATTTTCACAAAAAAATTCCACAATTAGTAAGAATAACAAAACTATTATCAATTTATTAATGTTAAAATCTTAAGATTTTCAGAAAATCTTTATTGGGCTTTATTATGAAACAAATTTTAATTGGTGTTTTTATCATCTCTGGTTTTGGCTATTATTTTAATCAAGCAGAAAACGAATCAGGTTTAATTATTAAAAATCCTTCTACTACTGAAGAAAAAGAACCCAAACGTTTCGACCAACCAGATAAAGCAGCACAATGGTTAATGGAGTTGAGACAAACACCTGATTCTAATAAAAACCCTTCTCAACTTAACAATCAATACAAAACCGAAATAGAATCCTATGAGTTAGCTAGAAAAGCAGGCTCAAATAGAAGTGCTGGTTCAGATAATGCCATTTCAAAACTAAAATTTGAAAACTTGGGACCCAGTAATTTTGGTGGTCGTATTCGTGGGTTTGTGATTAAAACAGATGATTCTAATCAATTATTGGCTGGGGCAGTCAGTGGTGGGGTATTTAAATCGGTAAACCAAGGTCAAAGCTGGAAAGCAGTTTCAGATTTTTTACCAACTCTGGCTATTGGTAGCATGATTACTGATCCTGATGACCCAAACCGAATTTTCATAGGTACTGGTGAAGGTTTTTTTAACTTTGATGCTGCTCGTGGTGCTGGCATGTTTGTCAGTGAAGATTTTGGTGAAAGCTGGACACAGTTGGCATCAACAGATAATGGGGACTTTTATTATGTTAATCGAATTGCCAGAGTACCCAATAGTAATATCTTATTAGCGGCCACAAGAACAGGAATTTTCAGATCAGAAAATTTGGGCCAAAGTTGGACTGAGGCCAGTCAACATGAAACTAATGGCCGTGGTTTTGTGGATTTAAAACTTGATCCTAGTAATGACAATCACATCTTGGCTACCCATTATGGTGGCGATAAATTGTTCTTAAATGTTATAGCCCCTAATACAGTTATTGGCAGCTACCAAGGTATTCAAGCAGGTTTTGGTCCCGATTTAAACAGCAATGGAACCGGTAACAGGGAAATAGTAATGGTTAATGATGGCAGTGGCGCAACAAATGATGCATGCCAAACCATTTCTACAGATTTAACAGGGAAAATTGCTTTGGCCCAACGTGGAAGTTGTAACTTTACCGTCAAAGTAAAGAATGCTCAAAATATGGGTGCCACAGCTGTGGTGATATTCCAAAATACTGATGACGCTCCATTTGCCATGGGTGGTAGTGATGAAACAATTACCATTCCTTCGATTATGATTTCTAAAGAAGATGGTGAGTTGTTGGCTGCAGAATCATCTACAATAACAGCCAATATTGATTATCCATCTGGCAATCAATTAAGCCAATTTGTTATGCAATCAAATGATCAAGGTGAATCATGGACTATTCTTGATGCCAGTAATGGATTGCCTGAAACCAATATAGGCCGAATGGAGCTCGCATTTGGCCAAGATGGCGTTACTTATATTGCTGTATCTAATAGCGATGATGCAACGCGTGGTTTATGGAGATCTAATGGTGGCAATGCTAACTTTAGTAAAACAAATTCAAATACACAATTCATTGAAAGACAAGGTTGGTATGATTTGGCAATTGCCGTGAAACCAGATGACTCATCAACTGTTTTTGTTGGAGCCATAGATCAATATGCTTCAGAAAACAGTGGCGCCACTTTATTTAAAAGCTCAACATGGACACCATCTGATATAGGAAATAATGGCTCATTTGGAATAAGTAAATATTTACATTCTGACCACCATGGTTACATATTTGATCCAAACAACTCAAGTATTCATTACATCGTAGGGGATGGCGGTATTTCTAAAACCACGGATAATGGATCTACTTATACAGAAATCAACACAGGACTAAGTATTTCACAATCCTATGGAATAGCAGTCAGTCCAAATGGTACACAAATCACATCTGGCACTCAAGATAATGGTTCTCAATTGTATTTTGGAAACAGTAATTCTTGGTTAAGATGGGCAGGTGGTGATGGAGGATACAGTGCTTGGGACCAGCAAAACGGTAACTATATATATGGTTCCAGACCTAATGGAAGTATGATTGGATCAAATAATGGTGGGTTGTCGTTTACAAATTTATCTTTACCAGATACCGATGGCGCAAGATTTATTCAGCCTTTTGCTTTAAACCAAAACAACGGCAATCAGTTGATCGTAGGTACAGATAATGTTTTTTATTCAAACAATGCCAGAAGCCTATCTCAGGCTACTTTTCAAGATGTAACAGGAGATCTAGGATCCAGTGTAAATGCAGTATCATTTAGTGAATCAGTCTCAAATCAAATATTTGCAGGCACATTAGCTGGTGAAGTTTACAAAGTAAATAATATTGGTACACAAAATAACCTCACAAACATTTCCCCAACCGAAGATGATAATTTAGACTCGCTTTCTGGTGCCATTACAGATATTAAAACATTTAACAGTAATACACTATTTGTCACTCGTGCATCTTACTTATCAGATAGAGTGATTATGAGTAATGATAGCGGCAACAGTTGGGAATCCATATCAGGCAACCTTCCCGATATTCCAGTATTTCAAATTACCATTGACCCAAGAAACCCTGATATATTGTATATCGGTACAGAGTTAGGCTTGTGGGTGACTGATCTTAACGATAGCAGTCACGAATGGAATAGATACGATTATGGGTTAGCTTATACCAGAGTTATTGATTTAGTATGGCATGAACAAGACACACTTTACATTGGTACACATGGCAGAGGAACTTATCGTGCAACCAGGGAAGTTGTTGATATCTCCATCAATAAATTTGTTACAACTAACTCAAATAATGACGATGATGGCATTCTTGATAATGGTGAATCAGGCTTATATATGCTTAATTTACAAAACAACAGTGGATTTGACATCAATAATGCTGAATTGGATATTATAATTTCTGGATTATCTTCTCCGGATGAATTTATTCTCGATGTAACAAATATTCCGGCACTTTCATCTATAAATATACCCATCAATGCCAGTCTAGCTAATGATTCATCGTGTTTAGATGAAGTAAATTTTGACATAAACTTAGATTATGATAGCATCAACCAAGACGTTGAATTATCGGTTGTTACAGCTGCTAATCAACCCATTACTAATAGTAGCTTTGTTGATGGTGCCGAGAGTAATGACACACAAATGACAACTGAACTCTTACTTGGGAATTCAGCATGGGCACGGGTTTCAAGTGCCACAAGTTCAGGTTCAAGAAGTTGGTTTACATCAGATGAGAACAATTATTCAGATAAATCACTTGTTTCTCCATGGTTAACACTTGATAGCGGTGGCAATAATATTGATTTTTCACTGCGGTATAGCACTGAGGGAAATTCTTCTCAATACTATGATGGTGTTTTATTGGAATTAAGAGAAAAAGGTGGATCCTGGATTGATATTGGTAATCTTAGTACCGTGAGCTATGACGGTCAACTCTTTACCAATAATTCAGCTCAAGGCAGGTTTGCATGGGCAGGAAGTAGATTAACTTGGAGAGACAGTAGAGTAGATTTGGGTGAAAGCTACATTGGCAAAACAATTCAATTTAGATTTAGAATGATATCAGACTCAAACACTGGTGGTTCTGGTTTCTGGGTTGATGATATATCGGTCTCGAATGTGATTCGTAAAGACAAACCCTCCTGTGATGAGAATGTCAGTACTGGAGGAGTCGTACCATTTAGTGGACTGTGGTTTGATAGGAGTAAAAATAGCCATGGTTTTGCCATAGAACCTGTTGGTGTTAATAATCTTTATTTCGTCATCTTTTATACTTACGATGATGAAGGCAATCCTGAGTGGTACTCATCTTTAACCACTTTAGAAGATGGTGTGCTTAACACAAATTTTGAGGCCAATACATTACAGAAGTTTATTTATGATTATGATATTGACCCAGCTGTCTCTCAAGCTGCCATAGTTGATCCATCAATAGTAGATGGAAGATTATCAATTGACTTTAATTCATCTGATGTTGCTGATCAAGCTGCTTGTCAAGATGGCGTATCTGGTCGTGATCCAAATGTTGTGGCCATTGCTAAATGGAAAATTAACAATCAAGAAGCCCAATGGTGTATTGAACCCATCATTTCAGAGGCCAATAAAGCCTTTCCAAATATGGGCGGAACGTGGTTTGCAGGTTTTGAGGACACTGGTTGGGGGTTTTCTATTGCACAAGCTCAAAACCAATTTATCTCAATCAATTATTACTATGATAATTCAGGCAATCCTAGGTGGTCAATAGGTTCAGCAGGAGGATTTGAGCTAAACAAAGACTTTAATTTAGAACTCAATGAGCTTGATGGATATGGTCGTACTAGCACTCCTACAACAGTCAAAAGCACCCCTTCTGGTAGTGTTAGATTCAATTTGGTTAATGCATTAAATAATTTATCCATTGATGGCAAAGCTGATGTCTCTTTCGAATACCAAGGCACCGAAGGTGGTCAATGGTTGAGGGATGATATTCCAGTTACGATATTTACTCAAACACATTAAACCGGCAATAAAATAGAAGAAACATAAGTTATAATAGCAACAGATAACTGACTGTTGCTATATTTCCAAATCCCGACATTGAGAACACATGAAAAAGACCAAGATTTTTATAAGTTTGATAATACTATTGATTTTACTGTACATTGCCTATGCCTATAAAAACAAATATGATGAAAACAAAGTCGTCACTTGTCTCAATGGCGTTGTGAATGAATTGAATCTTAGTCATATTGAGATTGATGTACGTGGACGATTGGACTCGCCTGTAATTTCCGGCAAAGTGTACAAAGACCAAAAGAAACAATTTCTAAAATTGATTAAAGGAAAATGTGATGTCGTATCATTTGAAGATTTCATAACAATTCACAGTAAATTTGAAGAGGAAATTGCTCAAGTTAACTTTACATTAGACAGTGTGAATAATATTGCAACCATCATTGGATTAGTCAACAGCAGCATTGAACAACAAGAAATTCTAAACAGTTTTACAGCAGCTGTTAACAAACATTATGGTCCTTGGACCATTAAACATGAGATTATTACATCCAAAAATGTCAGTCAAAAAGACTTTAGTATAGACATCACTTTAATTTTCACCGCTATTTCTTTGGTCAAAGTAACCGATATAAGCTTTATTGAAAATAAATTAATAGTTAAAGGTCTGGTGCGTAATGAATCAACGTTAGAACAAACGACCAAACAGATTAACCAACTCTTCAGTGATGAATTACAAATTATCAACCAGCTTGAAAACGTCGTTATCGAAGAAACTGATGATATAGAGGTACTTGAAATTGACTTAGGTCCAATTGAGTTGCTTGAGTTAAACCCAAAAAAATAATATACCGTTTAACTTATGTGCCACTTGTGAACTTAGCTTTCAATTTCATGGTGTTTTCTTTCTTTTTTCTACTCTCACAAGGTTATGTAAAACTCTTTGGTATATAATTTCACAATCATTAAAACCTGTACAAAATTATGAAAAAATTATCTTTAATATTACTCAGTTTTTTATTCACTGTTGTTGCAATAGCTCAGGAACATGACGAAAACAAAGAAGGAAAAGTCATTGTCACTGAAGTTATTGATGGCGCTAAAGTTTATGGTAATAAATGGAATACTGGCGTCGACCACATCAATATCGAGAAAGCGATTCAAAAACATGAAAAACTGACTGATAAAGAAATGATCTTTACTGGCAACATCTCTAAAGTTTGTCAAAAGAAAGGCTGTTGGATGATGTTAGAAACCAATGGTAAAATTGCAAGGGTGGATTTTAACAACCATTCATTCTTTATTCCAAAAGACACACAAGGCACTGCAGAAGTTTTTGGTACATTACATTCAAAAACCATGAGTGATGAACAGAAAGAACACTTAGAAGCTGAAGGTGCTGGTAAATTAACCCAGAAAATATTTGAAATCACAGCCACTTCAATAAAAGTTAAGTCATAATAATTAAAGAAAGTTAACATGAAAACAAGTCGGGACTAAAGTCCCAATTCCGTTAGAACCTCATTGGAATTGGGACTTCAGTCCCGACCAATTTAGCTTGCTAAATTAATATTCAAAAAAATAAAATTAATACCTATAGCATGTTCCAAATAATGTAAAATTCAAATAATCACTTAAATCTTATATTCATGAAACATAAACATTTACCTCATATTGATGATTTAGATTATTTCCAATTTATTACCTTTAGAACCAATGACAGTATTGATGATTATTTAGATAAATTAGCTAAACAAAACGAATCGAATGCTCAAAAGCAGTTACAAATAGATGAATATTTGGACCAATCAAATAATGGATCTTATTTAAATAATGATGTTTTAGATTATTTGTATAATTATTTTATAGAAAAAGACAAGGAACTTTATAACTTAGTTTCATTTTGTATTATGCCAAATCATGTTCATTTGTTATTTAAGCCTATAATACCACTTTCAAAAGTAATGCAAAAACTTAAAGGAAGCAGTTCAAACAGAATCAATAAAATCAGACAAAGTAAACTGAAGTTCTGGGCTGATAACTATTATGACAAAGCTATCAGAGATGCAATGCATTATAATGTTGTCTATAATTATATTAAAAATAACCCTTTAAAACTAAAACAATCAATGAGAAATGATCTTAGATACTATGGGATATATGAATGAATAGTTGTTATTCAAAAGTCGGGACTAAAGTCCCAATTCCGTTAGAACCTTCTTGGAATTGGGACTTTAGTCCCGACCAATTTAGCTTGCTAAATTAATTCGTATTGAAGGCAATCTCGCCATATCGGATAAGATTTCACCTGAACTGTTCATCAAAACGAGATGATAATTCAATTAAAGGAAAGGAATTTTTAAAATATTTAGATTTATTTGATGAAAACTCAATAAAACCAACCTTGGTTTCTACATCATATTCGCCTATAGATTCATCTAATAATAAATATCCAATCCTGGCATATAAATTATTTTGTTCCTGTGTATAGTTTTCAAAAAATAACATAATACCTACTTTTTCCTTATCTTTGAATAATTGACATTTAACATTTTCAGGTTTAATTTCTAATCCAGATAACTGAACTGTCATTGGATTTCTTCTTGGTCGAAATTTAACAAATTTCCATTTATCTAGTTTCGGTGCCGTTTCAAATAGTTTTTCTACTGATGGAAATGATTTAATAATACCATCCGCAGAAATAACAAACTCTCTATTTCCATTTTTTGTAACTGGTCCAAATTCAAAAGTAAGATTCTCATCAATTTTATGCATTTGTAATGTAATTTTATCAAATATGTTTTCTCTATCTTTTTCAAATTCAAATAACATTTCCTGATTTTTTTCAAACCATGTCCAGAATTTATATTCAGGTGTCTTACCTTTAAATCCAAATATTGAAAACACCATAATTACTCCTATAATTTGTTTTAATTTCATAAATTTTAATCTTTTTAATAAGTAATATCTATACTTTGCACAATTAGGTTACTACGTTCGTTTCTCAACCCAACACTCTTATTAACCTTCATGTTCTTCATAAGCTTCATGGCGAATAAAGAAATCAATCCTCAACCATCGGCAAATTCAACTCATGCTCCTTCGCACATTTTTTGGCGATATCATAGCCTGCATCGGCATGGCGCATAACACCTGTTGCTGGATCATTCCATAAAACTCTAGCAATGCGTTCATCGGCTTCTTTGCTGCCATCACAGCAGATAACAATGCCTGAGTGTTGCGAATAGCCCATCCCTACTCCACCACCATGGTGCAATGAAACCCAAGTCGCGCCACTGGCGACATTGAGCATGGCATTGAGTAATGGCCAATCTGATACGGCGTCGGATCCATCCTTCATGCTTTCAGTTTCACGGTTTGGGCTGGCAACAGAACCTGAATCCAAATGGTCTCTGCCAATAACCACAGGTGCTGATAATTCTCCATTGCGAACCATTTCGTTAAACGCCAACCCAAGCTTGTGACGCAAACCTAAGCCTACCCAACAAATTCTTGATGGTAAACCTTGGAATTGAATGCGTTCGCGTGCCATATCTAACCAATTGTGCAGGTGAGGATCATCAGCAATGATTTCTTTCACTTTGGCATCGGTTTTATAGATGTCTTCAGGATCGCCTGATAATGCAGCCCAACGAAATGGACCAACGCCACGACAAAATAATGGGCGCACATAGGCTGGTACAAAACCTGGAAAATCAAAGGCATTTTCTAAACCTTCATCATAGGCTTCTTGGCGAATATTATTACCATAATCAACCGTTGGTATGCCCTCGCTATGGAAATCTAACATGGCCTGAACCTGTACTCGCATAGATTTACGTGCTTGTTTGGCAACCAATTCTGGATTGTCTTGTGCTTCACGCCTCCATTGTTCTACATTCCAACCTTGAGGTAAATAACCATTCACGGGATCATGTGCTGAGGTTTGATCCGTAACCAAATCTGGACGTATGCCTTGTTGATACATTTCTGGAAAAATATCCGCTGCATTGCCCAACAATCCAATTGAAATCGCGTCACCATTGTCAAGAGCTTCATTTAGCATTTGCATGGCTTCGCTAATTGAATAGGCTTTTTTATCAACATAGCCTGTTTTAATCCGAAAGTCGATACGTGTTTCATCACATTCAACAGCTATCATACAGTATCCTGCCATGGCAGCCGCCAATGGTTGTGCACCGCCCATGCCTCCAAGTCCTCCAGTTAAAATCCATTTGCCTTGAGTCGTGCCATTAAAATGTTGTCTGCCTGCTTCTACAAATGTTTCATAGGTCCCTTGAACAATGCCTTGCGAGCCAATATAAATCCAAGAGCCAGCAGTCATTTGGCCATACATCATTAAGCCTTTTTTATCTAATTCATTAAAATGTTCCCAATTTGCCCATTTTGGTACCAAGTTAGAATTGGCAATTAATACACGTGGGGCATCCTTGTGGGTTGTAAAAACGCCAACTGGTTTGCCTGATTGAACCAATAAGGTTTGATTGTCTTCTAACTCTTTTAATGACTCAATAATTTGATCATAACATTCCCAGTTTCTAGCAGCACGTCCTATGCCACCATAAACCACCAAATCTTCAGGGCGTTCTGCCACTTGCGCATCTAGGTTATTCATTAACATGCGCATCGGCGCTTCTGTTAACCAAGATTTACAAGTTAATGTTGTTCCTGTTGGTGATTTAATATTGCGTGTTTTATCTGATCTAGTGTTCATGTGTATCCTCTTGAAATCGTGTTAGCATGTCTTTTTGTTTTAAACCATTTATGGCATCTTCTAATACTTGATGCAAGCTGGCCCCTATTTCTTTTGACAAATGTTGATAGACTGCGTTGAGTGAATTTTCTTTTAATAATTTTGCTTGAGAAAGTCCTGACTGAGTTAAATGGTAAGTGGTTCTTCGCTTATCATTCTTATCACTGAGTGACTCAATTAAACCTAATCTTTGCAACTTGGGTAATTTTTGTTTTACCAATTGATGCGATTGTTTTAAATGCTTTGCTAAATCTGTCACTGAAATGTTTTCATACTTGTTAAGGTAATGAATAATCGAACAGGATTTAACAGGAACAATAATCCCTAAAGATTCATACAATGGTTTAACCTGCTCATGAATTAACTGACCCAAATCATCGGCTTGCTTGCCGATAAAAGCATGAGATATTTTGTCAGATGAATAAGGCATTTGCTAGTAAATAATTATTTTTGGTAATATATTGCGCAATATATTACCAAAATATTTTTAACAATCAATAATTATAATGATATTTTTTGTTAAAGTTAGTGTTTTCTACCTAGATGATTTAGTTATCTTGCAATAATATCTGGTAAACATGATATTGCCTCAGACGATTCTGCTTAGCAAATACCTGTAATTATGGGCAACTATTTTTAAGCATGCTTTGCATTTTGTTTTTGAATGGCCTTATCCATAATTCCATAAATATAAAGGCATGAACCAATGGTCTTATTACTATTGTTAAAAAGTTAACTTTATTATTTAACATGTGAGGTGCATGAACTGCCAGAGTTAATGCAGTAAGTGACATGGCTAGAAATCCAATCATATAAGCAGACCTTATAATTGAGTGAGCCAATGCAATAAGGATATTTAGATTTGCGACATAGGATGGTGTTTTAACTATCCAAGAGGTACTGTCAAAAAATTGATAGGTGGTTTTTGCACCAAATGTCATCACCGTAAAAACAACGGTTAGCCCCCAAACTATTGCTGCACTAGCAAGTTCCCACTGACCGTTTGTACCCGTAAGTAAAATGATTGTTGGAGCCAGCAATCCTAAGACTAACAAACCAAATGTACCACCCCAGTCAAATTTATATGTGATATTCCCCTTGTCCTCTTGAATTATCTCAGAACAAGAAAGGATATTTGGTGAAATTTCAAATACTGAAGACAATGCTAATTTTGTTTCTAATGAACAAACACCATCTTTTTCAACTCTTTGAATAGTTCTTTTACTCAAACCAGACATAATCGCTAATTTTTCTTGCGACCACCCATTATCTTTGCGTAATGAAACAACCTTTTGTGCTGATACAATCATTTTTATCTCTGAAAATATAAAGATTCAATACTAAACCATTGTCACTTTAACAGTGACGACAGTTAAGCGTCAAATTAACGACAGGTTGTTTTAACAATCAATAAAGCGATGGTAATTTATCTGATGGGTGTTCAGTTTTTTGTTCAATCGCGACTAATCCCTTTCCTTTGACTTGTTTTAACCATTCAACTTGTTTGAATTCATGATCATCATTTGAACTGTATAAATGATTCTCAATATCGGCAATTAAATCTTGCATCTCGGGATTGACCCATGCTTTTATTTGACTAATATTGAAGACTTGTTTGTCTGCATATTGTTGGTTCCACCAAGTCAAAAGGCTTTTTTCTAATTGCGCTTTATCTTGTTTTTCAATCGCGGTTTTAATGTGTTTTTTACTTATTATTATTTCCTTTTCCTCATCTTGCGAATCCTTTTTATTCGGGGATTTCTTTAGCAAGAACAGCACCGTAATAATCCATAACAATGCAAATACTGCCGTTAGTGTTTTCCATAACGTACTGTCTTTTTCTACAAATTCCACAACTGTAGATGGGTCTTTTGCATCAGTTGACTGAGATACTTTAGTTGAAGTATTTTTATTGTCTTCAAAGATATTAGGAACCTCTGGAGTTTTTACCGCAAATTCTCCCGCATCAACATTCAATGTTACTGGAGGTAGTTTTGCATATTCAATTTCACCTGAGTTTGTGTTATACCATTCAAGTTGGTACTCAGGGATTCTTATTGCACCGGCATGGGTAGGTATTAGAGCCAACTTTACTTGCTTATAACTTTTTATGGTTTGTGCTGTTTTTTCTGTTTGTGTTTGTGGTTGTTCTGGATAAACACGTATGTCTTCAATTTCGCCCAAATCTATATCTGGAATTTGGGTCTCACTTAAACCATCAATATACAATGTAATGGTTCGTGTAATTGGCTCTCCAACTTTATAGGGTTGTTCTGACCAATCTTGAGAAATTTGAATATTGGTTGCTGGCAACCAATCTTTACCAATTGAAGATTGAGGAATGGGCTTAATATCAAATGACATGGATTGCGATACTGCCCGTATCGGTTTGCCTGTTGAAAACATGCTAAAACTTCTTCTAGATGTGTTATCTCGCCCATTAAAAATAATTGGGTTCAAATCTAATGTGCCACTTTTTTCAGCAAATAACGCATAATGTCTTTCAATAACTTCGTATGTTTTGCCATCTCGGTTAGTGCGGTAATTGGCACCTTTATCCAATTGTGTCACAATCGCACCACTGGCAATGGGTTCTGACAAGCTGCCTTCACTTAGTGAAGTTGAGTAAAATAATTTGACCGTCATAATGATTTGTTCTTTAACAAATGCGGTTTTTTTATCGGTTTCAACTTCAATAAAAATATCACCGTTTGCTTTGGCATTTGGATCATTTTGACTGGTGGTAATCTTAATGGGTTGGGTGGATTGACTGCCCAATTTAATCGCAGGTATGACTGCTTCTCCGACGCCCAAAGACATGAGTGATATTTGCCATTTTTTCTCAATAGAATAACTATTATTCACTATATTAGTCGATGATGATTGACTGCTTCCTAATACTCTAAAATCATTTTCGAGAACTGATAAATCTGGTTGGTCGTTGGTGTTTTCATCAATTGAAATGACCAAGTTAAATGTCTCTCCAATAACCACCTGGGTTCTATCCACTTGTGCAGTGACAAGGGCTTGAGACAATGTGCTTATCATTAGTAGCGCTATTATTTGTATACTTTTACCAATCATCGGTTTCATCTGGTTTTGTGTTTTGTTGGTTATATTGGTAGTAAAATTTACGTCTTAACAAACCACCTGGATCATCAGGTATGCGTCTAAGCCATTGTTCTATGGCCTCTTTGTTTTCAGCATTTTCAGCCAATTCTTCTGGGCTTAATTTTACTTCTTCTTGTTTCTGTTCTTCTTCAGCTGCTTTGTCTTTTTCTTCCAATTCCTTTTGCTTTCTCTCTTCCTCTTTTTTTTCTTCCTCAGTCATTTCGCCTTCTTCTTGCTCTTTCTTTTCCTGACTATCCGGATTGTCTTGTTCGTCTTGATTTTGTTCGCCTTCTTGTTGTTCACCTTCTTCTTCGCTTTGGTCTTGCTCACTTTGTTCTTGGTCTTGTTTTTCTTGTTCCTGCTTGTCCTTTTCTTGCTGCTCTTTGTCTTTTTCTTCTTGGTCCTGCTTTTGTTGCTCTTGTTCTTGTTGCTGTTGTTGCTCTAGGGCATCTTCAACTTGTTTTTTATTG
>Ga0316204_10007828_pt1 | contig 15320 bp, 12 predicted proteins | sample 6monrhotite_MG_2_FD_205661 | JGI IMG/M metagenome (GOLD analysis project Ga0316204, IMG submission 205661) | Microbial mat bacterial communities from mineral coupon in-situ incubated in ocean water Damariscotta River, Maine, United States -... | ecosystem: Environmental > Aquatic > Marine >...
TTAAACATGGCGCCCAAAGCACGAATGAACGAAGTACCATCGATGTTTCTATCGTTATAAAGAATACTACCCTTTATTTTAAGGTTGATAATTCGAAGCCTCCCCAAATCGCTGCATCAACAAGAGAAGGAATGGGTCTTGAAAATGTAAAAAGACGTTTAAATCTATTGTATCCTAATGCTCATTCATTAGAAATTAAGGATACCGAAAAAGGGTATCACGTACAATTATCCATAGATTTATCGGTTTCCATGGTAAAAAAAGCGTTGAATGATTAAAGTTGGTATTGTAGACGATGAAGTACTAGCGCGTAAAGTGTTGGAAGACTATTGTTCAAAAATTGACACTTTAGAAATCGTTGTCAGTACGGGGAATCCGCTGGATTTCATCAATTTTATTCAGCAAAATGAAGTGGATCTTATCTTTCTTGATATTGAAATGCCCGAGCTTAATGGTATGGAAGTGTTGCGTTCTATGATAAATCCGCCTAAGGTTATATTAACTACGGCCTATTCTGAGTATGCCTTAGAAAGTTATAACTATGGTGTGGTAGATTACTTGCTGAAACCTATAAAAATTGAACGTTTTCTGAAAGCCATCAACAAAGTCTCAGCATCAAAAATCACATCTCCCAAAAAACAGAGTGGCAGTGAAGAACTGCAAATAAAACATGATGGCGTTCCCGTTAATATTCCCTTTCAATCCATTTTATATATTCAGAGTTTTGGAAATTATTTGAAAATCTTTACAGATTCGAGAATGTACCTTATTTCAGAAACACTTATCAATATCACTACCCTATTATCTGAAAATTTCCAACGTACACACAAATCCTACATTGCCAACTTGAATCGAGTGACCAAAGCAACCAGAACACATGTATTAATTGAAAATAAAAAAGTACCCATGAGTGCTATGTATAAGATTATGGTTCTTGAGAAATTAGAGATTTTAGCAAGATCGTAACGTAGTTAATTCTCATGTATTCAAGCGTTGCCTATGTTTTTAGTTGAGTCATGAATCTCAAAATGAATTTACAGAGCCTACATGATCATCGTTTTACGCCAAAGAGCGGGTAAAATTCTTCCAAAACCAATGTTTCGTGTAGTTCCCCATTTTCGGAAATAAGAAATGAGCCACCCCACAGGGTTAATGGATGTTCTAACACCTGTTTTGTTATTAAACGGATGGCTTCTACTGGTATATGCGAAAGTGCTTCCTCCACGGGCAACCACTTCATGACCGATCCATCTTTAGATGGTAACACGGTCCCTCCATCATGCTTGGCAACATAATAACTTCTAAAAGAAACTTGGTTGTGGTACGCAAATTTGTAGGTGGTATAGGCCCTTAATTGAGGTGTAGATATTTTAATTCCATATGACAGTGCCAGGCTGTCCATAGCTTCAGTAATCGATTGTCTTTTATTGCTATAGAGCGATAATGGAAACCAACTAGGCTTCTCTTTTCCAGGTGGAATTTCACCCTGCTCCATTAAAATTTCACCCGCATCGTTAATTACAATTAACCTTTGTAGCGTAAAATTATCTAACGTTTTATCACGCCCTAGGTAGGTTGAATAATCAACTGAAGTTGCAGTTTTACTAATAATTTTCCATCCTTCTCCCTCAATATTTTTCAGTAGAAAAAGGTCGATATACTTTGATTTCCGTTCTGAGATAGCGATTTCTACTCGGGCCGTTGCAATATCTTCTTCAATGCTAATTTTCAATATGTTTCCAACACGCCCATTGAATGTTCCTGGGACTCTATTTTTAAAAAAATCAGCGTATTCTTGCGGGGTATATGTCTTGAACTCCCCTTCCCTATTGGTAAGGTATAAGGTAGCATTGTCTGCAAAGGCTTTTTTTATCTGATCAATCTTATTATAGGAACTGCCTTCAATATAGTCATTCAGCGTATTTCGGATTTGTTCATCGCTAGAGGACTGACTATGTAATACTGCAAATGATAGTAGGGTAATTACGGTAAATAGCGTCGTTTTCATAGTGTGGTTTTTGATATATAAATTTTTAAATTTTATTCTCTTTGTATGTTGAATTGTATCATATGGCATTGGTCCTTCTTTCAATCAATATCATTTTACCTTCGGCTTCATCGGTAAGTAAATAAAGTTTTCCGTCAGGGCTCTGAACTACCTTTCGCGTGCGTACCCTATCATTAACAAACAGTTCCTCTAAACTTGTAATGGTTTCGTTTTCCACTACGACGCGCCAAAGACTGCCTCTGGAGAGGCCCGAAATAAATAGATTGTCTTTCCATTGAGGAAATTCATTACCGGTATAAAATGTTAAACCCGTAGGCGCCACCGTTTGTAGCCAATACCATTTTGGGTCTGTAAATGTTCGGTTTTCAAGTACTGGAGGTTCATAACCCAATCCTCGGTATCCTCCGGTAGTTTTAATGGGCCAGCCGTAATTGGCTCCGGGTTTCAGCAGGTTAATTTCATCTCCTTGATTGGTTCCGTGTTCGGTAAACCATATGGCACCAGTTTTTTTGTTCAAGGTGATTCCTTGGGATGCTCTAATACCCGGTGCATATAGACCAGAGATAGCTTCTGTTCCAAAATCTGGATTGTCGTCAGGAACAGTACCATCTGCATTTAACCTATATATTTTCCCCCGAGTATCGGTAAGGTCTTGTGCGATTGGCATGGGTGGCTGGTTGATTTCAGAGAAAAGCCGCTCGCCAACCGTAATATAGAGTTTGTCATCCGCTCCAAAGGTCATGCCACCGCCATAATGAAACAGGCCTTCCGTATATGGTTCGGCCACCAAGATTGAACGAACTTGTGTCAATGAATCATTTTCAAGTACTGCGCGAATCACTTTGGTGGTGGATAACTCTCCTTTTTGGGAAACATAAGAGACGTAAAGGGTGTTGTTTGTTTTAAAATCTGGATGCAACACCACATCAAAAATACCTGCATTGTATTTTATTCGTTTTCCATCGGCATCTTTGGGAAAGCTTCCAGGAGCATAGGCTTTTGAATTAATGGTTATAGTGTCCATCAAATCAGCCGGAAAGCCCGTAATCTTTTCCTTGGTCCTAAGGTTGACTTTCAAAAGATCTCCGTCTTTTTCAGATACTAAGGCCACAGTATTTGACAGGAATGCAGCACTCCAAGGGCGTTTCAGTCCTTCTAAAACAATACTTTTCTGCGGATGAAAATTGGGAGTAACTACCTTTTTACTGTCGGGTCCACACCCTAGGTAAAACAAACTGAGTAACAACAATATTCTTTTCATATCAATAATCAATTATCGATACAAGAATAGGGTCAATACGGGTACTTTCCTACCAAAATCAGGATTCTGGCATACAAAAAAGAGTTTTTTCAGATCTTTTTAAGACAAATGGGATTGGCGATATTCAATAGCCGTTCTTTGGGTCAGTTTCTTGAAGGTTGTATTGAAAGACGATATGCTATTAAAACCACTATCATAGGCAATTGCTGAAATCTTATAATGGGCATATTCTGCGGAATGCAAAAGCCTTTTTGCTTCCTCCACTCTGAAGTCGGCGATGTACTGGGAATAGTTTTTTTTATACACCTGATTGATGGCCTGTGATACCTGTTTGGTCGTAATATTCAAGCGAGCACTTGTCTTTGAAATTGTCAAATCTGGATCTAGAAATAATTTTTCATCTGTCATTAACCTATCTAATTGATCCACGTGTTGAATGGACTCCTCATAGCTTAACGAAGAATTAGAATATTTTTCTTTATTGATTTTAAACAAGAAAGGATTTTTTAGTGCCCAGATTCCGAAGAAAATAATAACCCCTGAAAACAAAAAGGCCGTTCCTAAATAATAAGGAATGATTCCATTGCTGATCATGAAATAAATGACCACCATAAATAAGGTAACACTTAGAAAGTAATACAGCCACCTTTTAACCGATTCGTTTATTGACGCCTCTTCTGGTCGTTTCGACAACCAAATCAACGAAAACAAGGTGTAACACGCCATATGTAAAATTAGAAAGGTGTAGAAGAACTCTGCAACGGTAGAGCCATCATTAGGTATGGCCCAACAGAACAATACATACAGCATCGCTGGTACATATTGAATTAAGATCTTTGAACGTTTAAAGGGAGCGTTGGTTTTAGAGAGATAGTTTGTGTAAAACCAAACAGAGGGGCCTATGGTTAATAAAACACCTAAAAAGACGTTTCGAATTACGGGATCTATAGGGAAATAATTAAAAAATAAGGACTTCCCAATGCGCAGACTAAACGCAAGCAGGTAAATGGTTAAAAAGATGTTTGCTTTTGGTTGTCTCTTATGGCTTATAATAAGAAAGGTGGCAAAAAAAAGGCTTAGCATTACCCCAATACTACCGATTAACAGTTCTATATGCTGAAATAGTTGCGTATTGGTTTCCATACCACAAAGGAACAAATTTCTTGGCGTTCCTCTTTATTTGGTTCGTGCAATTTTTAGTACGAGTTTAAAATACTAAAGTGTACATCGCTCTAGATAATTGTTTTAGTAATTAAGGGATATTCTGAAAGCGTTATTTCTTTTTAGATTGTTTTACAATTTCCATAAGAGCGCCTCTCATAACGTCATTATTAAAATTATCTACATGATATAAGGCTACGGTGGCATTATAATCTGGAAAGTGTATTACCGCGCTTCCCCAAAAACCATTGTGCATATACCCTTTTCCATGGTGGGTGTTAATCTCCCAAATACCCATTTTATAGGCTTGGGCCGATCTTCCTTGATTGGTAATTCCATTGGAGGTCAACATTGTTTTTAAAGTTTCTGAGGTGTCAAAAACGTTGTTATTAAATAAATGATGATAGAACTTCGCTAAATCTTCGGTAGTAGAAACATAGCCTCCACCTCCGTATAGATCCACCGAATTATGCCAACGCGTAGCATCCAACTCCTCCAAATAGCTACTCGCCATTTTTCCCATTCCCTTGGGTGCTGACTCGAGCTCTTGCAACCACGTTTGGGTGAGTCCGAGTTTATCAAAGTTGATGAGTGCTCGGTTGGCTTCGGCAAGACCTTTCCCTGTTAAACGTTCTATGATTTCTCCTAACAATACATACCCAGTATCGCTATAGTGATAAACTTCACCGGGAACACCCACTGGATCGCCATGATCTATGGCAAACTGAATTTGCTCTGTACGGGTCCATTGTTTATTAGGATCCTTCATTGCGGTCATCACATAGTCATCACCTCCTTCTGCATAATCATAAATTCCGCTTGTATGTTGCAAGCACTGTTTTATTGTAATCACATCCGGATTGTAATTATCTTGTTTTAAAATGGTTTTATGTGCTTCAGAAATATAGTCCCCGATAGGATTATTGATATCTAATTTCCCCATTTCTGATAGTCGTAAGATAGAAACTGCAGTGTATGTTTTGGTAATACTCGCGATTCTAAAAGGCTGCTCAGGGGTTAACTTGTGTTCTTTCGGTTTACTGTCAAAACCAGAGGCACCTTGCCATTCTATGCCCAAGTCTGGTGCATATACAGCCAATAAAATTCCTGTGGCATTGGGTGTTTTGTCATCTATTATTTGCTGAAACGCCGCTTCAGCATTTGTTGTCTTAGTATCCTGTGCATACCCACTAACTGATAGGAAAAAGGCAAGGATTATGGTGAAATAATTGTTCATTTTATTTGATTTGCTACAAAGATAGATCGAGAGCAACAGATTGCCATTGTAAAAATTCGTCAGACTTTCGGTCTAAAGGATAAAAAGCTTGGGGTTTCCAGCAATTGATTTGGAGTAATACGCGCATGTTTCTTGATGTCTTTAATAAAATGCGCGTGATCATAGTACTTATAATCAGACACATACTTCATCCAATCATTATTTTTTGTGGCACAAATTTCTGTCACCGCCGATTTAAAACGTTTTAAGGTTTGAAATTTCTTTGGAGTAAGCCCTGTTTCCCTTTTAAAATAACGCTCTATCGTTGAATAAGAATAGTTGGTCGCCTCCATGATTTTCTGAAGATTAAAATCGGGGCATATTTCTTCAGCCATTTCAACCACAAACCCTTCCCTTTCCTTTTTATAATAGGATAAAAACCAATCATCTAAAAAGGGAACTATTTCTGTTTCTGAAAAATTTTTCAATCGTTTGTGAAGTTGAGAAATGCTACCATCAAAGGCCGTATCGCTAAAATGAACGGGGTTTTCCATGATTTCTTTGGAAGAATACTCCACAAAAGGTTGCAAAGAACTCAAGGCTCTCGATTTGAATTTTATCAGTATAAACGAACGTAATGACGAAAGGTCTAATTGAATGTCCCTCTGAATAAAGCTAAACAACATGCTCTTGCTTTGCTTCATTTTAGTGCCAAAATAGTTATAAGTATAAAACCCGTCAAGCACAATAATCATATCGGGGGTTATCCCAGGGTACGCATGCAGGCTCGTTGAAGCGCCAAATAAGGCATTGCTGTCTTCTACAATCCAATAGTAATCTATATGCCTTGAAATGGTTTCGTCTAATGGCCTAAAAATCATAGTATATATGACGATCGCTACAGCTATTCGTTACAGCCATTCCGAAGTTTAAAATACGAGATCATGCTGAAAAACGCTAGTCGAATAGCGATTTTATACCTGTTTTAAGTTCGTAGACTATATTCACTTCATGAGCTTCTAGTGGTTTATCAAAAACGGTTAACTCGTCCATTAAGCCAATATAACCTAGGCCTAACATGATTTTTCCGTTTTCAGCTTCCCATGTAAAAGGGTCATTGACATCTTTTATGACTCCATTGTATTTTCCATTTAAATATAACTTGAAGGAAGAATTTGTAGTGTTTACTTCTGAAAAAGCAATGGCAATGTGTGTCCATTCATCGCGGGCAAACGGAGGTTGTTTTACGGTAACAGTGCGTTTATTCCACTTGGCTTCATCATTTATGTTTTCCGGATTCCAAACGTCTAGATCTCCCAAAGCTCCTAATCGAAACTCTCTTGGGTTATGATCGGTGAAATCTACCCACATGGCGGCGTCATTATATCGAACATCGGTAATGCATATTGGATCGCAATAGCCGGGCGCTAAATCTTTGTTAGGATCTAATCGCAACCAAAAAGATATGGTGCCGCTCCATGATACATTGCTGTACCCAACGTTTTCATAGGCCTTATAAAAGATAGCCGACGTATTTGCCTTCTTAAAATGAAGGGCATCCCCCGTAAGGCCTTTGCCGTTGGCTAGTACAACATCAGGATTGTGCAAACCAGGTTTGGCGCTAGCCGCTTTTTTATAATTTTCAGCGGTATACAGCATGGCGTCACCCATAGATATGTCTGCAGTTACTGTTCCGTCAAAAGAACTATAAAAAAGCACATGGTTTTTTAGTTGTTTCTGTTGCGAACAAGCGCTCGTGCTAAGTAGTAAAAGGAATACGCCCGCTATCACTGAAAGCCTCCCTATTTTCATGTTTTTTAATTGAAGATTTATGTTCATTGTATCTACTGTGTTGTTTTATTCTGATAAAACTACGCTGGACTTCGGTTAGGTACTAGAAACTTCAATGAGAGGTTTTGTGGCCCTAATTGAAAAATTCTCAACGATAACTTATGCACAAGCCTCTTATCTTTGTAGGTATGGAACTAAAATATTTCAGATTAATAAAAACAATTGCTGAAGAAGGTAGTATTGCCAACTCAACCGAACGACTCTTTTTAACACAGTCGGCCTTAAGTCATCAATTGCGGGAATTAGAAGAGCGATTGGGCTTTAAGGTCTTCCTTAGAACACGAAATAAATGGGAATTGACCCAAGAAGGTTCAGAACTCTATACATTGGCCAATAAGCTATTCGACTCTATTGATGAAGGTTTTAGTGCTATTAGGCATATAAAAGAAGGCTCAAAGGGCGCTATTAAGTTAAGTGCAGAATGTCAGTCCTTTTTTCATTCCATTCCATCCTTTATCCAAAAAATGGGTCTGTTGTATCCAGAGATTGACATCGATGTAAGTCTTGGTGCCACACATCAAACCATCTCACAAGTACTATCTGAAGAGATAGACATTGCTATTGTAACCGCGAGACCTGCTTCTGAAGAGTTGGAAAGTATTAAAGTTTTTGAAGACGAAATCTTTGCAGTGATACATAAAGAAAACCCGCTCAGTGGCTTGGAATATCTGGAAGCCAGTCATTTTGGAAATGTACATTTATTAATAAACTCTTTTCCGTTAGACGGTGTAGCGGTCTATGAACACTTTTTAAAACCCAATAAAATACATCCTAAGAAGATTTCTGCCATTCCCTTTACCGAGATTACATTGTCCATGATTGCTGCCAATATGGGCATTATGTGTGCTCCGAAATGGCAATTAAGGCCTTTTAAACTATCAAAAGACCTAATGTTTAAACGTGTTGGGAAAAACGGTCTAAAACGAGACCATTACTTAGTGGTAAAAAAGAAACATAGAAATAAAAAATACATCCACGATTTCATCTCAAGTTTTGAGGAAGATTTTTTGGAGTTGTGATTCATTCCACACTCACCTTCGCCAAGACTTCGGCGTGCAATCAATTGTGCTTACCTCCTAAACTTCCGCTTTACTAATACATTCTCCTCACCCTCGAGAAATCCCCATTGGAATCTAAGAATACTGAATTTCCACCGACCTCTTTTGGAAATCTAATAAAGAGCGAGATATCTGGTGCTAAAAAAGCATTTACACCTACGGGGATTAGTTCATGCCTTTCATTATCAATCTGAATAAACAACACATTGTGCTCGTTCGTAACAACCACAAACCGATCTTGCCAATCATACTGCCCAGCATGTGGATTTAAATCGGTGTCGCCAATATCGAAGGGTTCATATTCGGTGGATCTGAAATAATCCCAATCATACTCCTCAGCAACGGCTCTTATGATATGATCAAACAATTTCTGTGTATTCACGCCATTGGCCATAATAACAATAGCCTGTTCCTTGTTTACAGACCCAAAAATGACAGAGGTAAACCCATAGTTTTGCCCGGTATGTCTAAAAGCGATATCATCTACCTCATTGTTCCAGTTCATTACCGTAAACCCTAGTTTCTCGAGGTTCCCTCCCCTATTAAATACGCGCTGGGTCATTTCTTGAGAGATGAGTGTTTGAGTCCCTTTGTGATGATCGTCGAGCAGTGTATAAGTGAATCGAGCCAAGTCGTCTGGCGTAGTCCAGATACCTCCCGCCGATTTAAACGTGATGATGTTATACGGATGGGGTTGTACATTTTCTGAATATCCCGTGGCTTTCGTTGCCAAAAGGCGCTCAGGAATGGGTTGTTCAAAGGAGCTGGTTTTCATTTCACAGGGCTGAAAAACCAATTCATCTATGATGTTTTCAAATTTGTCATTGGTCACATCTTCCATCAATTTTTCCAGAATTAAATAGCCGGGGTTCGAATATTTATAAGTGGTACCAGGCACAGCAACTAACTTTACCGCTGGATGTTTAGAAGGCTTTTCTCCCCGTAGTGTTTGCTCTATGGTAGGCAAAGCTTCATAGGGCATATAATTAGCGCCATAATATCGATTAAAGCCAGAGGTATGGCCAATAAGTCTTCGAAGCGTCACTTTTTCTGTTTCGGTGAATTCGTTGGTGGGTACCTTCCATCCTTTGAGTTTGTTATTAACGTCTTCATCTAAGTCTAAAACGCCTTGTTCTACCAGTTTTAAAGCAGCCATCGTAGTTATGGGCTTCCCCAAGGAAGCGCCCGTAAATACCGTTTTGTCATCAACTTTGATTGAATCTTGAAGATTTGCATAGCCATAACTCTTTGACCACGAAATTTCGCCTTTGTCTACAAACACCATACGAAGTCCAGGTACCTTGTATTCCAGCATTAGGTCTTCAACGCTTTGTATGTTGGCTTTCCCCTTTAGGTAATAAAAGGGCTTTAGATTATTGACTACGGCTTCTCGATGTGTTATGGAAGGATCTTGCGCCGTGTTTTCTTGGTGACTATTTTCTTCGGATTCTTTGCATGAAAACAAAGCAATGGCAAGTAGGATAATGAGTGATTTTCTCAAGGTGATTAGTATTTAATTGATGAATAGATATAAATCGTAGCTAAAGATACTATTTAAAATGAGTAGCAAAACTTATTCACAGCAGGAACACCTACTTGTCATTGAGGTATTTTGAAATGTGATCTAAATTAACGCACACGCTTCTATAGGAAACTCCATTCCCTCAATTATTGTCGGTATTTGTGTCCGAGCTATCTGTACTGGGTTTTATCGTACTCCGAAGTTTTATAAGTCGATTGAGCAAATCAAACCAAAAGGGAGACCCCATAGAAATCGCGAGTGCCGTCAATATATATCCCCATAGGTTGTTGAACCTCCAGCCGTCTCTTTTAAAAACAAACTTCCTTTTGTATTTGCCAGTTTTTACGTTGGTGTATCCTTTGTTGAGCGCTTTTTGAGTAATGGGCAGGATTGCTTTTTTAAATGCCCATATATCTACCGAATTATGGACTTTGACACTCACATATGCCAGCGAATAACCTTCTTTCTTCTTTCCTTTTTCCTTGATTCTGGTTTGAAAAACGTGGATAGTGGAATCTTTTCCTTTTGTAGATTTTAAACCTTCGTCATAGCTAGTAATTTTGGTAATCTTAATGCTATCGGGTATATACCAATTAGTGGTTATAATATTCTGGGCTTCCTCAATGTCTGCACGAATCATAGCTGCGACCTCATGCAACGAATCATTTGCCTTTCTAAAATTATCTTCTGCATTGGCTTGTGTCGTATCTTTCTTTGTATCAGCCACCGGTGCATCCACTTCCGCTGGTCTAGGGGATTTGTTTTCCTTGGAATATTCGATGGCGAGTTCAACCATCTGTGCCCGAGCGTCGGGGTCGTCTGATAACCTCTTAACGATATCTATAGTGTTTGCGTTGAAACTTACCGCCAGTACAAATCCGATAATTAACAGAAAGTACTGTATTCTTCTCTTATACCAGCCTGTAGCCCGCTCCATGGTATCATTAAACCACTGCTCCAAAAACGAATTAAATTTTTGGAGATTGTCATTGGCATCGGCCATTAGGGATTCCAGGTGTTTTTTGGTGTCTGACCCTTCTGGCAATGCATCAATTCCTGCTTTAATTTTTTCTATAATACTTTTCCCCTCTAGGGATTGTGCAAGGTACTCTTTCGTTTGATCCGGGTCGTCTCCGGCCAACTTTTCAATGGACTGTAAGTAGGGTGTGATTTTCTTAGTTTCGGGTAACAGATAGGCTGCATATTTAATTTTCTTCAAAGGAGGCCTTTCTGTAAACCATTGCTCAAAATCCTGTTGTTGATTTTCTCTATTGGTATAGTCAATTTTTATTTGAGATGAATCTTCAAGTTTTGCAAAGGCAGACTTCAAGATTTCTAACTCCTCCTCAATTCTTTTTATAACATCATCACTATTATAATTGAGTTTGATAGCATCTAAAATGGTTTTAGAGAAATTATGGGCCGCTATATAGGAGGGTTTGTTAGCAATACCTCCACCACTTAGATACTTAATGGAGGGCTGCTCATAGAACTTATGGAATAAGCCCGGGTCGCTTAAATTTCCAGAACGTCCCGATATCTTGATGAATGTATTTATAATCTTCATTATGGCTTTGAGAACGGTATTCACTTCGTTCTTAGCCTTAGACATCCAACTAGATTTTTCTACATATTCTTTTACCTTCGGAAGGTTTTCTTCATCCATCAACATACGACGAAGCGCATATCGTAAGTTTCTGGCGCGAAGTCCCAAAAAGGTATTTAGGATCTCCATAATTACAGTAGCAAACAAGCTGTATAGTAGATATATAAACACGAGCCCGATCACAACATCCAAAGCTATAATTCCCGTCATTTTCTAAGTTTTTATTTTGTGGATACTAAATTCCTAATTTATTAAGAACCAAATAATACCCAAACAAGGGTATTATTGTGTTTATGGCAATAAAAAGGGGGAGTATGATGACATTGTATTGCGCGATATTAAAAGTACAAAATAATTGACTAATGATTATATCAAACTCATTGCAGGCTGTATGATAATGGATAAAACCTTTGGAGGGAGTATTTAACCGCTTTCCATCGATTTACAGGAATCTTCCTTCCTAATACTTCCGCACTTACCGTAATCACGTCTTTGTGAAAATATCTTTTAAGGAGAAAAAGGTCAATGGTGATTACGCTTTTACTTAAAGCTTAAACCAATGTCTTGGACTACGCTCCAGATCTTTAAACTTGATGCTTTTAGTTGTCAACGGCTTTATTGATTATGAGCTTAAATCCTTTTCCGTGAATATTCTTAATTGATACTGAAGGATCTTCGGATAACATTTTTCTCAGTTTATATACAAAGACATCCATACTCTTTCGATTAAAGTAATCATTTATACCCCAGAGTTTTTTCAAGACGAAACTACGTGTCACAATATTATTTTTATGCTCTGCAAAAATTTTCAAAATATCCGCTTCCATTACCGTCAATGTCTTTTTTTTGTCTCCAATAACTAATAATTGATTTTTATAATCAAAAGCGTACGCGCCAATGCGAAAACTTGTTTCTTCGAGCTCTACTGTTCTTTGATACAATGACCGTTTAAGTACTGCCTTAATGCGTGCTATGAGCTCTTCTTCATCAACAGGTTTAACAATGTAATCATCGGCTCCAAGCTTAAACCCTTTTAGTTTATCGACCTTCATATACCTAGCTGTTAAAAAGATAATAGGCATCTCAGTATTAATCTCTTTTAATTTTGATGCTACGGAAAAGCCATCCATTTCTGGCATCATGACATCAAGTACACACAGATCAAACGATCGTTTTTCAATTAATCGCAGTACTTCTAGACCATTTTCTACCACCTCGACTAAAAAGCCATTGATCTTCAAATATTCTGAAAGCATATATCCCAAGTTCTTATCATCTTCTGCAATTAATATGGTAGGAATACTACTCATGATATTGGTAATTTAATTTTAAATGTACTTCCCTCGTTTTTTGCACTAAACACCTCTATAGCTCCTTCGTGCATTTTCAGTATTCGTTTAATATAACTAAGGCCTATCCCATATCCTTCTACATTTTGCGTATAACCTGTTGGAATGCGATAATGTTTGTCAAAAATGAGCTGCTGATGCTCTTTGGCTATTCCAATTCCATTGTCTTTAATATAAATTTCAATGTGCCCGTTGCTGTTTAATGTGTTTATTTCAATATATGGTTTTGAATCATTGTACTTTATAGCGTTGTCAATCAAATTATACCAAATATCTTTTAAATACATTTGATCGGCTAGTATTGCATGTTCTTTTGCTTTTAAATCTAAATGAATATAACCGCCTCTCTCTTCTACAATTAAATTAAAGTTATTTGCTGTCTCAATAATTTGGTCATGAATACTCATAGATTCTTTATTAAGTAGTAATTTACCTGAGTCAAGAGATGAGAGTTGTAGTAATTTATTCACATGGTTTTTTAGCCTTTTATTTTCATTATGAATTACATCTATAAACGATTGTAGTTTATTATTATTCATCTCTGAGTTCATTTGACTTAGTCCCTTTGTAGCTAAACTGATTGTGAATATTGGTGTATTAAACTCATGAGTAAGGTTATTTATATAGTTGTTTTTATAGTTTGAAGCATTTTTTAAGTTCCTGATTGTTTTCATTGCAAAGAAAAATGCGAGTAATATGAGAACTAGAAAGAGTACAGAAGAGATTAGTGTTCCTCTAAACTCGTTGGCCACTAGTGTTCCATAGGAAGGAAATATGGCCAAATGATACGAGTTTGCGGCTCCATATCCCTTATTACATGTCAATGACGCCCAACCATAGGTTCTTTTAACATCATTAATGCATTGAAAACTATCATATTCGCTCTTCTGAATATTACCAAGGGTTAAGATCTTTCTAACACTTGAATCATTCTCATGTTTATAAATACCAAACCTATAGTTTATTCGAAGGCTATCTTCAGCTAAGGATTTATTAATTAGAGAAGTGATTCGATGGACAATCTCCTTGGAATCATCATTATTGAGAATAGTTTGATGTACTACATCAGGGATGTCCGAGTTTTCTCGATACAAATCGCCCACGTGTTCAGCAACAAGGTCAATCTTTTGTTTATATAATTGTTGGTTTGTAGTTACCGCTTTATTGAGCCAATTAATCTGTATGACACCCAATCCAATTAACGATGAAAGAACAATAACCACAATTATTACATACTTATTAATCTTTTCCTTCATAGGAGTAAAATTAACTAAGAAAACGAGGTTTTCGTCTATAATAACTTTTCAATAACTTTTTTAACCCTTCATTTACTATAAATGACTTCTGGTTAACTGTAGTGGTAAAATAAGTTATTTTATTTGTGGCATAGTAATTAGTCACAGAGAAATAATAAATTATGAAACATTATCTTTTATTAATTGGAGTTGTTTTTTCACAGTTTTCATTCGCGTTTCAGGGGCAACAAGATGCGCTTCTAAATGTTTCAGACGTTCTAGCATTAAACAGTTTTGCGGATAGAGTTCCGATAGCCATATCGCCAGATGAAAAGTATCTAGCTTATACTTCAACTTCTAAAAACAAAAGAGGGGCTAATGAATATTTTGACGCACAAGGCGTGCCACGTTCACAAAAAAATAGTGCCATTTATATTGTTAATCAATTGACCCATAAAACACAGCGCCTTGTGGATAGCACATTCGTTTCATGGGGTCCCTCCTGGTCACCTGATGGGAAGCTTCTTGCATTCTATGCAAACATAGACGGATATTCTAAGATATGGCTATGGGATTTGGAGAAAGACACTATTCGGAAGGTTTCAGAGGCCCAGGTAAGACCTTTTTGGGGGTTTGAAAAAATACAATGGTCAGCGGATGGGCGGAGTATTTTGGTAAAATTATTGCCTGAAGATATTTCTCTTTCGGAATTAAAAAAACGATACCCAGATCGTTTTAAAAAGAACACGCTTACTAACAACGCATCTCCTTCAATACGAAAGCATGAATCTAATTTCGATGATGAAAAGTCAACCCATAAAGAGCCTTCTAAAATGAATATTGATTTTGATAAAACACCATCATTTTTAAATGTTCAATATGGTGATTTAACGTTGATCAATGTGAAGACGAGTCATGTAGAGAGAATTGCCAAAAATGTGAGAGCGATGAATTATGTATTTTCTAATAGTGGCAAAAAGATAGCCTTTTCAACGCGTCAACCAGATGGAGGAAATGGAACACTAGTATATGGGTTATATGATTTATGGACAA
>Ga0316204_10007830_pt1 | contig 15318 bp, 9 predicted proteins | sample 6monrhotite_MG_2_FD_205661 | JGI IMG/M metagenome (GOLD analysis project Ga0316204, IMG submission 205661) | Microbial mat bacterial communities from mineral coupon in-situ incubated in ocean water Damariscotta River, Maine, United States -... | ecosystem: Environmental > Aquatic > Marine >...
TTGCCAGTTCCTGCCATGCCATAATATCAAGCGCCAATTTGTCAGCGACGACTTCCTGCTTTCGACCACGCCTGGGGCTGATTATCAGCTCTGACGCCAGTGTGCCTATGATAAGCTCTTTTGATAACGCGGCATTTCCATTTTCGTCTTCGGCCCTCAACAATACGTTAAACGTTATCTGCTTGACCAAATTGAATTTGCGGTCGTCTTCAGAATGCATCCTCAAAATATGCGCTAGTTCATGTGCCAGAATAAAATCCACCTGATCCCAATTCGACAATTGAGCCATTTGTGCGCCAAGGACAATTTGCCCAGTTGAAGAGACCTGCGCCAACATATTTTGGTGGGTAAGCAGTATCCCGACTTCAGGGAAGTAGGGGATGTTTGGGTTTACTTGTTTCACCGTTTCCACCATCAGCGCGAGCCGCTCTCTGAGCGCTTTCACAACATGGGGGTTGTTTGCATTCTCGGCTTCTTTGGGGTCAATATTAGCAATTGGACGCAAAGCCGGATCACTGACCAGTGTCTTGATATTCGCTTCAGAAAGCTTCTTGGGTAATTTCGATTCCAGTCTGCGTTTGTCGATAACCTGATATTTTTCCTTGTGCCATTTCCCTTTTACCAGTTTGGTTTTTTTCCACTTCTTAAGCTGTTCAGCGCGAACGGCCTGAATGAGCGCTTGCTCAGTGGCATCCTCTTCTATTGAGGACGCCCCGTCCTGAGCGCTTGCTACAGCCGAAAATATCAAGCCGCAAACAACAAAGGCCCCGCAAATACCTGCCGGTTTCCCTACAACGGATTGGCGATAGAAGAAAGGTGACACCCTATTGGTCAGAGATTGATATACTATGTTAGAGCTCCGAAAATATTTTGGCATGGAATTTTACGATGGATAGTAAGTGCCCTTAGCTAACGTTAACCACAAAAAGCCTTTGCGCCCGCGAGGGTGGATGCTGGGTCAGTTCCCCGACCGGCATATCGGACCGTCCGGCAAAGTTCGCCAATATCACGCACATCTGCTAACGCCATAGTCCACTCATCAAGATCCTCGAACTTCACTTTGGATCGGCTGATCCAGATGTTTTTTCCCAAAAGGTCATCTTTAAGGGCGCCGCTCTTTAGATCAACATGGCCCAGCTTCACATAGATAGTACCTCCCAAGCGATCGCTCGCAGATATCCCTGTTACGCGGTAAGCACGTATGTTTTTTGGCAACCTTTTCCGTTCAACGGGGAACAAGGACGGGCTAAATTTTTGTTTTCCCGTCCTTTGGACCACAAAAATATCGCCGTTCTTCTCAGTTGTCAGCGATTTGATGCGAATGTGGGAACCAAGCCACATATCCTCAGCATTGGTTGGAGTATCAAATGCCGCCGGGGCTAATGAAAAGGCCAAAACACCGAAGCAAAGGCGGGTAATTTTTCTTTTGAATAATAGTGTCATCAGAACCTCCCCAATCATCAAGGTATCGAGGCCATCATGGCTGATGCCAGGGACAGCGTCAACAAGCTAGTTTCAATTAAATCGCTATAAAAGACAACTTAAAGAGTATCTTTTGGGGCGTCTTTTTTGGACAAACGAAGATAAAACGTTTCGATGACGACAGAGAGGAACGATAGAAACAGGACGCTTATAAGCGTTAGCCAATTGGTGGGGAACACATACCATAGCGCTGCTCCAAGGTATAAAGACAAGCCTCCGATCAGGAAGAGACCACAAAGCCAGACAGTCATTGTACCTATTGAATATTTCTTTTTTAGAAGGCTGGCAAAAACATAGAACACCAAAAAAACAAACATAAATTCTGTAACATCCTGGGTACTAATCTTCCCGAAGCCAAAAAATGGGGGCGCATCGCGGAAATATGTCGTTTCGTGCATTATCAGGTTATGTGCGGCCGTTGCATGCAGGAATACGCCAGGGATTCTGCCATGCACCGGCGAAACTATCGTATCATTGATTCCACTTATATTAACCCCAATGAACACTATTTTGTTTTCGAGCAGGGCAGCTCGATTTCTTGATCCAGCAACAATCAATTCATTCGCATAAATATACTGCAGCGGCCAGCAACTCTGCGGCATGACAAAATCCGGGTTATCGTCATAGGTATTCGCCTTCCCACCAAACAGGCCTGCCCATATGATGTCCCCGACAGAATAATTTTCAGAAGCTTCAGCGCAGCTGCCGGTTCGCTGAAATTCGAGCATATTCGCTTTATATGCTGGCCACCTGAGGACCATCTCGGGGGGCGTTCCATCATCGGAGTCATTAAATTCCAGCGGCATCTTATGGTTGACATCTCGCCAGGTTTTGACCGCAGCAAATGCTGCCGTATCAAATAATTCATCGCCGCCGTTTTTATCTTTTACCTGCAACGGATATAAATGGCTTTGGGCGATCCAGGCTATGCGAGCTTGCTTTATCCCAGGTATCTCTTCCAAAATTATTGTTTTTTGTTTTTTCGAATCTGTTTTGATTTCGTCATTAGTACATTCCAGAAGAAGCGAGCTTGATGCCATATCTTGGCCCGACAGCGAGCCCAGAAAAAGCCGGTCTGGCATCTGTTTTGCGCTGTCTACAAGGACTTTTGCAAATTCAGGGAAGCCGCAATCCCTGTAAGAAACGCCAGGAACACCCCTGTTGCGATTGCTGTTAGAGATTAAATCCCACATGACGACAGCAGGTTTTGCCGCCACAATCTTTTCGAGTAAATGAGCAAAGTCCTCATAGGGGAGCGGCCAGTCTTCTGCTTTATAAAATTTCAGATGAGCTTCATCAATCATGACCACAACAACGGGCTGTTGAATGGGTTCAGGATCGATGTTTGCGGTCAATTTCAGGAGAGCATTTCGGGAGGCGTTATCTGATGCTGTTTCAAAACCCAACAGATCAAAACCGAGAGCTAACAGCACAATAAGGGTGCTGGCAAGGGTGCGAAAGAAAACATCACGGTCCCAGAGGCCGTAGCCCTGCCGCTTTGTCGCGGATTTACCTGATGGCGGACTGCCTCTGTCGGCCTCGCTCGCAGCCTCTTCAAGGGCGTTTTTTTCAGTGTCTTCGTGGTGTGCATTCTGGTCAAGCCGTTCGATGGCAGCCTTGCTGGTCTTGTCTTCATCAAGAGTATCATCATTACCATCCGCGTTTTCGGTGTGATCTCCCTGAACAGATGGCAGTAACTCCGACGGGGCTTTTTCCTCGGCAGGTAAATCCACTTTGGATTTCGGTGGTTCTGTGTCGGCCTTTTTTTCTGCCGCTGGCTCGCCTGATTTCAGGTCACTGTCCGGCGGTTGATGCTCAGCAGTAGGTTCGAGCACATCGTCCAGTTTGCCCCTAAGTAATTTAATGTCCCTTAGAGGGCTTTCCTGAGCAACTGAATAAACTGTTTTCCTGCTTTCGATCGAGGCGTCGGCGAATTGTCGGAGCAAGTCAATATTTTTCTCTAACAGGGTATCAGTCAGGTTCTGGTCCAAGTCCGTTTCGTTTTGCGTGCCTGCGCGGGCTTCCAGTGCACGGATCAAATGCCAAGTCAGGCTGACCGCTAAAACCGGCCTTTCAGGAAAAATCAGATATGAAAGCTCGCCAGTATCTGACAAAAGTTGTTTGAGTATTTGAGCCGGATCATTTGAATTGAATGAACTGTTTTCCTCGACTAGCTTCTCAGTCGCGAAATGAATGTCCAAAGCAAGATTCGCCATCAGCACATTGCTATTTGTTCCATCACCTTCAAGGGAAGCGTCCTCGGCTGCGAGGACCACCAGATTCTCAATCAGTGGCAATAATTGCTTATTGCTGACAGCCCCCAATCGCTGCGCAAGTGTATCGTTGCTTTCCGTGCTTTCCGTCAACTTTAGCTCAGCCCCCTAAAAACTATTGGTGACATCTGAAAAACTACCAGTCTAATTCCTGGCCAACTGAAGGGGTGGAAAAAGCCAGACAATGCAATCCATGCTGTAACCCCACTGCGAGCACTATGTGTGCGAAACACAACTTTGGCAAATACATTTTCCACCTCTAGGTAGGCTCGACCAGCAAACAACACAGATGGAATTTCCAATGCTGAGCTCTTCATCAATTTGTTAACAGTGTTGCAGCTACGGAAACCAGTTTTCTGGCATCTAGCCGCGTCTCGCCGTCCCAGCGATAAGCGCACAGGTTTTCGCGCTTTTTCCCTAAGCTATAGTCTAGGCACGCCATATTGTGGGAGAGCGGGGCAGGGTTACCTTTCAGTCTGTAATGCCCAAAGAATAGCGGCTTTTCATGGCTAGGGTACCTTAGTACCGGGTCTTTCACATTAACTATTTCCCGGTTTTCTTGCTGAGCATTTTTCCACCATTCCAAAGGCTTCGTCCGGCGTGTTTTCCCGCTCGCTTCCCTGTGCATTTCGCCTTGAGGTAAAATAACGTCTACCCCCTGAATGAGGGAAGACAATGCGGAATTTTCTTCTGTGTGTTTATACATGGCTTTTGCCAGGGTGGAAGGTATCAGTGAATGATTTGAATTGCAGCCTACGCGTAGGCGTTCTATAGCGCGAAAATCCCAGCAAGCATGAACCGCGCGCAAGCCGTCATCTTCAAAAAAGACGGGTAAGGTTTTGAACCATTCTATTGTTTCAAGTAGCCTCTCTCCCTCGTCATAGAGGGAGAAATGTTCCTGTAAAAACTGCATGTGTTCAATAATATTTTCGTTCGTGCGTTTGCGCCGAAATTGGCCATCATCTCCGACAGTGTGAAAACAAATGGCGTTAAATTCCTGGTCGCCCATCAGGGCAATGGCAGCACCGTTTTCCACCATAGCTTTTACAATTGCTACCACTTCGATATTGCAGGAGCCGTTGATAAAGTTTCCAACAAAGACAACCCGCCGCCTGCTGTTGCGGTACACACCCGCACGCGGAAAATACCCCATCGCTTTCAATAAGCGTTTGAGTGCATTTGCTTCGCCGCGAATGTCTCCAACAATGTCTAAGCTCACAGTGGAACCTCTCTATATATATAAATTCAAAACCCAAGCGCTTTTAGCCGTCTATATTGAGATAGTGAGCCTTACCCGCAGATACCTTCAATTTGCACAAGGCTAATTTGAAGTGACGCAAAAAGGTCCGGTTTTCTTTGTGAAAATCACATTAGTGGGAGTTCGGGTTTCAGCTCTTGAATTTACGGAACCGTGGTCATAAGGTCGAAAGAATAGCATCAGGGGACGGTATGGCTGAAGAAGATTTTCGCAAGTTGGCGCACAGGATTTTTACACGCGGTGACAATACCGCAATTAAAGACGTAGCCGTGTCTCTAGGATATGGTTATCATAAACTATATTCGCGCTTTCGTGGCACCGCTGCCTTTAAGCCTCATGAAATAAAGGCGTTGATCCAACAACATAATGGCCCCGAACTTATCGAATATTTTTTGGTCGATACACAGTATTTCGTTGCGCCCAGGCCCAACGTTACTGGCAATAATGTCAAAGATATTGAGCAAGGTGCAGTTCATACAGTGCTGGAAGCGGTTGATGTGTTGCGGGCCGTGGAACGCAGCATGCGCGACCAGAAAATTGACCACCGCGACAAGCTCGAAATTCTGACTGAAATAAAAGAGGCCGAGGGTGCATTAGCCAGCCTCAGATCGCTGGTCGAAAGCTGATCGCCATCCAACTTTTGGTCTTTTATTCCTGATACAGCTTTTTTGGCAGCATTCAAATCAAACACGTATAATTTGAATTACCTACCCGTAGGTTTATCTCTATAGTGTCCTCAAGACGTACTTGGGGTCGATTTTCTGCGCATGCTTTGCGCGCCAGTCCCCTTTAATATAATTTAATGGAGGACACCCATGCCAATCAATGGAACGGTAGGAAACGACAGTATAGATGGTACTGGCGGCAATGATGAAATCAACGGCTTTGACGGCAACGATACACTTAATGGCTTAGCCGGAAACGATACTATTCACGGCGACGCAGGTAGCGACAGCATCAATGGCGGCCCGGGGGATGATTTCCTTCTCGGCGGAGTTGGCAATGATACACTTAATTTGGGTGTGTCTGGCGACGGCCTAATTACCTTTGATCAAGCCCGGGGCGGTACGGGGGATGACCTTCTCATTGGCGGTGCCGGCGGCCCCACTTTACTTACCGGCGGCGCAGGTAATGATACCCTGGACGGTTCACAAGGCACCCAAGATGAAGCGGATTATTTTGATGTGGGCTTTGGTTTGGATGGCGGGCCTGTTCAGGCCGCAGGAGATGTTGCCGGTGTTAACGTAAACCTCGCTACTGGCTTGACAAGCGACGATGGCGAAGGCGGTGTGGATACACTTATCGGCATCGAAAATGTTAGAGGGTCATCCTACAATGACACGATCGTCGGTGATGCAGGCAACAACGGTATTTTCGCCGGTGCGGGCGACGATAGTATCCAGGCCGGTGACGGCAACGATTTTGTTGGCGGCGGTAACGGCAATGATAGTATTAGTGGAGGCTCGGGAGTTGACTTTCTTAACGGGGCAGCAGGTGATGACCAGTTGTTTGGCGGTGCCGGAGTTGACTTCTTGTATGGCAATGAAGGCGACGACGAAATTTGGGGCGGCACTGATCAAGACTTTTTGGACGGTGGACGAGGCAACGATACCCTCGACGGCGGCGACGGCCAAGACATTGCAGATTTTCGTGGTGGCGATCAGGGCGCGGTCATTGATCTGGTTTCGGGAACGGCTTCCAACGATGGGTTTGGTTTTTCAGATGTTATTTTCAATGTTGAAGACGTTTTTTCCACACAGTTTTCCGACCTTGTAACGCTGAACGATTCCAGCGGCGGCATTAACTCCTTTGCTGGCGACGATACACTTGTCGGTGGCCTAGGCGATAACTTCTTTTATCCAGGCAGCGGCAATGACACCATCCACGGCGGTGGCAGTGGCAATAATACGCTCATATATCAGGCAAATGGTTTCGACTCAGCTGGGCCTCAAACCCGGGGCGTGCAAGCTGATCTTGCCGCGGGCACAGCAACCGACCCCTGGGGTGACATTGACAGTTTTACCAACATACAAAATATCACAGGGTCTAATTTAAACGATACAATCGTCGGTGATGCCGTCAACAACATTATCGAGGGCGGTACGGGTGATGATATTTTGCGTGGCGAAGACGGCTCCGACACACTGCATGGTGGCATTGGCAACGACCAGTTAGTTGGCGGAAATGGAGACGATATTATTGACAATTTTGGTGGTGGCATCGATACCCTTACGGGCGGCGCCGGGAACGATGTTTTTTTCTTCGACAGTATTGCCAATAACCCTGGTGCCGAACTTACCAATGCAACAATCACAGACTTGGAAGCCGGAGACACGATCAGTCTTTCGGAGACAGACCTAGCGCCGCAAAGTTTTGATGATGTGCTGAATGCCTCTACACAGGTCGGTAGTGATGTCGTTATTGATCTCGGCAACGGCGCAAGTCTTACTTTGCAAAACATCCTGCTTGATGAACTTTCACCTATTCCGTTTGGCTTCCCACCTGTCAGTAACGCTATAATAGGTACTGATGGCGACGATATATTCAACAATGATGGCGATATTACCTCTATCGATGTGCGCCTTGGCAACGACATCATTGTAAACAGTGGCACCATTATTAACCAAACCGATAATTTCAGAGACTTCGCCATCACGTCAGCGGGCGGTGATCTTACTGTAGTTAACAGCGGCACCATAATCGCGGGCGACGACAGGGATATCTTCGGCCTTAATTTTGATCTTAGTGTCGCCATCTCGCATACTAGCAGTGGTACCCTGAATGTGACTAATGAAGCAGGTGGCTTGATCGACGGTGGCCGCATGGCTATTGAAACGCTAAACACTGCCAGCGGTGCCGCACCAGGATTTGCCACTATTGTTAATGACGGAACTGTTATTTCGGGTGATGATGCCATTCGTGCCAGAGGCGGTGTTGACCTCACAAACAACGGCACAATAACCGGTACGGGGACTGCCTTTATTGACGGGGTAGGAAATCCAGCGGCAAACGGATCAGACGGCATAGCGATTTTCGATTCTCCGGCAGGTACTATCGACCCGGCCATTATTTCGACAATTACCAATAATGCTAGTGGTGTCATCGAGGGATACCGCGGCGGGATTAACTTTGGCCTTCAGGGCACGCTTAATAACGCAGGCCACATCGAAGGCGGTGACGCAGGTGTGCTTGTAACTCATGACGGTGTGGCGATTACGAATAGCGGCACTATCGTTCAAACCAATGAAGGCCCGCAAGGGGGCGGCGTTGGCGGCATTGAGCAAACGGCAAGTGTTTATGCCGTCAATAATACAGTGATCGACAACAGCGGTACCATTACCGGTGTTAATCACGGCATCGGGTCCACCGCAGCTGTAAATATTACTAACAGCGGCACCATTACCGGTGACAGCGACAGCGACGGCACAGGTGATGCCATCCTAACTGCTCAACTTGAGGACTTTCTTGTTGACGGTAGCTTTGCAACATCCCTTGGCCCAGATGACTCAATTATCAGCGGTTTGCTTCCTGACGGGTTCGTGACTGACCAAGCGCAAGTTCCAGTTCTGTTTCTGACGGATGAAATAGGTGATGGGATTTCTGTTATTGTTGCTGAGTTTGCCGTTGACCCAAGTACTGGAAACTTTGTTCCTGTCGTGGATCAAAACGGTAATATTGTCTATGCGGATGTAACAACATCTGAAGGAAGCTTCAGCTTCCCGTTTGATCCGATCACAGGAACCTATTTGGTTCGTGACGCAAACGGTGACCGATATTTCAACATCCCAGACGCTGCCAACATTAACGATACTATTATCAACAGCGGCACTATCAACGGCGATATTGATCTCGGAATCGGCAACGATACTGTTGTTAATAGCGGCACTATCAACGGCAATATTGCCCTTGGGGACGGTGATGACAGCTACTCGTCCACAGACGGTGGAACTGTGCTGAGTATAGATGGCGGCGCGGGCAATGATACGTTACAGGGCAACAGCGGCGACGACCGGATATCAGGCGGTACAGGTGCTGATGTGTTTGTTATAGACGCGGTGTCCTCAGATACAATTTTTGACTTTAGCGCTGGAGACAATGACATCATTGATCTGTCAGGGCAGGGGCTTTCCTTCTTTGATATCGAAGATGTGCTGGCCGCCGCAAGTGAGGCAGCTGGCATAACAACTATTGATCTGGGCAACGGTAATAGCCTTTCTCTTGAAGGTGTTTCCATCGATGACCTCACTACCAATAGTTTTATTTTTTCGCCCAATAATCCGGCCGATAACGATGAAATCAAGGGCACAAAGGACGACGATGCTATTGATGGCAGCATTGGCCACGATACGTTAGACGGCGACAAGGGCTCAGATACCTTAGGCGGCGGAGCAGGCAATGACATTTTGATCGGCGGCAAAGGTGATGACCAACTCAGTGGTGGCACAGGCAGAGATGAGCTCAACGGCGGCAAAGGCAATGACCAGCTTGACGGCGGAGAGGGCAATGATTGGCTCAATGGTGGAAAAGGTGATGATGTATTTATATTCTCTGGTAATTCGGGAGACGATGTCATCTCAGAATTTTCTGTCCAGCACGATAGTTTGGATATTAGCGGTACCGCAATAGACTTTACAGACCTGGCGTCGGTTGAGGCCGCCGCGACAGAAACGATAGTAGCAGGTGTGTTGGGTGTGTTGCTTGACTTAGGCGATGGCAATAGCCTCTTTGTTGAAGAAATTGGCGTTAGCGACCTTGCAAGTATCAATTTTATATACTGATACCAGAAAACCCCGCATGACGCGCTTTTGAACAAGCACGTCATGCCAGCCAGCGCGTTGCATTCTAGGGGCCGCACGCACCTTTGAGGTTGGCTTTCCTGGCCAAGCTTACCGCTCGCTGGATGCCGGGGCTATGCAAATCTATGGCGTTGTATTCCAATAGGCCCTTGGGTAGCTAAAAGCATACGCAGATAGACCGGCAAGAACGATAATTTTTCAGTGTACTAGGGACCATATGGGGACCATGTTTATAATAACTAGTTGAAAATAAGATAAATAGTGGTTCCTCTTCAGGGCACCAATTCTTCCCATAAAAATGCCTACCTCCCATTTGGTGAGATCAAGTTCGAACTTGTGGTAGCTTTTTTTCATGCCGATGTTCATTCCGTACGGCTTGTTTGCGGGCTTGCCGTGCAAACTTGTCGACGCTGGCGTGAAAACACGGTACCCATGCGCCATGAATTCAAATGATGATCTTGAAATTTTCCTGGTGACAGCACCGGGGCTTGAACCTGCCCTTTGCCGGGAGGCTACTAAAAAAGGCTTCCGCGCGGCGGAAAGTAGCGTAGGCGGTGTTACCGTGAAGGGCAGCTGGGCTGATGTTTGGCGCGCGAACCTTGAGCTTCGCGGCGCAAGCAAGGTGCTGGTGCGGCTTGGTGCTTTTCGTGTGCTTCATTTGGCGCAGCTTGATAAACGCGCGCGCAAATTCCCGTGGGGCGATGTGCTGCGCGCCGACCAGCCTGTTCGTGTGGATGTCGCCACGAAAAAATCGCGCATCTACCATAAAAAAGCAGCGGCAGAGCGCATTGAGCGCGCAATCACAGAAGAACTGGGCGCTGAAATTTCCGCCGACGCAGACATTTGCATCAAGGTTCGCATTCTGGATGATATGTGTACCATCAGCGTTGATACATCTGGCGAGGCCTTGCACAAACGCGGGCACAAAGAAGCCGTTAACAAAGCTCCCATGCGCGAAAATCTGGCTGCGCTTTTACTGCAGGAGTGCGGTTTTGAAGGGCGTGAGCCAGTGGTTGACCCTATGTGCGGATCAGGCACTTTTCCTATTGAGGCTGCAGAAATTGCATTGGGTTTAAATCCTGGCCGTTCCCGCAAGTTTGCCTTCGAACAGCTTGCAACCTTCGATGAGCCAGTATGGCAAAAAATGAAGATGCGCCCGGATGATGCCGCCCCGGCTGTGCGTTTTTACGGTTTTGACCGCGACAGCGGCGCCGTGCGTATGAGCGGTGCCAACGCTGAACGGGCTGGCGTGCAGCATGTAACCGAATTCCGCGCGCAATCCATCAGCGACCTTACTGCACCAGAAGGCGTACCAAACGGCGCACCCGGGCTGGTTATAATCAACCCGCCTTACGGGGTGCGTATTAGCGAAGCAAAGCGCATTATCCCGCTTTACCAATCGCTAGGGCATACGCTTAAATCCGGCTTTGGCGGCTGGCGCGTTGGCCTTGTCACCAATTCGGATATGCTTGCAAAAGCCACCGGCTTGCGCTTCGAGAAGAAGCCTGTGTCTTTTTCTCATGGCGGGCTACATGTAAAGCTTTTCAAAACACGGGCTTTGCCCAAACCCTAATATGTAGCCACCAAAAGAGACACAATGCAGATATATGACGGCATAATTTCAGACCGGGGATCGAAATATGCGGTTTCTGGCGGGCCTTGTGGTTCTGCGGCTGAAGCTAAAGCCTTCATTAAGGCCCTGTGCCGAAAGAAAAAATTCGCCAAGGCAACCCACAATACATGGGCTTTTCTTGACGGCGATGCCCCGGTCAAAAATGATGACGGCGAAAGCGGCGCCGGTATGATCATAGCGCGCATGCTGGAGCGGGAGCAGTTGAAAAACCATATTATAGTTGTCACGCGCTGGTACGGCGGAAAACACCTTGGCGGTGATCGCTTCAGGCATGTGCAAGGCGCAGTACGGCATTATTTAGAGAACGCACTATAAAGGATTTCTGTTTCATACATACATGATAGCCACCGAATAAACTTGCCTCTCTGTATTTTCCCGGCAAAGGTCCACCACAAGAAAATATTTCTAAAGGGGAGAGGGTTATGATCAAGTTTTTGGGCGCAGGTAAAGAAACAACGCGTATTCTGGCTGTAGTTGGGCTTGTTGCCTTAAACAGCTCAGTGGTTATGGCAGACGACGGAGAAAAGGCCCCCCCTACGGCGCTAACCATCGACCATATCCTCGGCATGAAAACACCGGCAGATGTACGCATCAGCCCTAACGGAAAATGGGTGGCCTATGTTGTTCGCCGCCTGGACGAAAAAAAAGACAAAGGCTTCAGCCAAATATGGATGAGCTCAACTGACGGCAAAAATACCGTGCCGCTTACCGCGTCTTATACAAACGCGTCCAGCCCACGCTGGAACCCTGACGGCAGCACGCTGGCTTTCACGGGCAAACGCGGCAAAGACAAAGACGCCAAAACCCAGGTATGGCTGCTGGATCTTCGCGGCGGCGAGGCCCAGCAATATACGCACGTGAAGCAAGGCGTATCTGGATTTGCTTTTGCGCCAGACGGCGGTCGTATGTTGCTTACAATCAAAGACCCCAAACCCGAGGATGTTGAAGCTGACGAACCTCCGGAACCTAAGAAAGACAAAAAGAAAAAAAGGGGAAAAGACAGCCCAAAACCTTGGGTAATAGACCGCCTGCAATTCAAGCGTGATTATGTTGGTTATCTTGACCGCCGCCGCACACATTTTTACCTATATGACGGCGAAGGCGACCCAGTGCAAATCACCAGCGGCGATTTTGATGACCGCGACCCCCAGTGGAGCCCGGACGGCAGTAAAATCGCTTTTGTATCAAAGCGCCACGGCGACCCGGACGGCAATGACAATAGCGACATTTGGACGGTTGAAGCAGATGCAGACGCTAAAGACCATCCGCTTACACAAGTAACATCCAACAAAGGGCCCGATCATAGCCCCAGCTGGTCACCAGACGGAAAATCCATTGCTTATGTCACCGGTATTGAACCTGAAAAATTGTGGTATGCGACCGATCACCTGGCTGTTATCGGCGCGGACGGCAGTGATGCAAAGCTACTTACCAAGAACTATGACCGTATGGTCTCGAACCCGACGTTCGCGACGAACGGCAAAGCTATTTATTTTGTCGCTGCCGATCAAGGCAATCGCCCTATCAAAAAAATCAACGTAAAGTCCGGCAAGCTCAGTACGGTAACCGAAGGTGAGATCGCAGTACGCTCTTTTGACGTCGGCGAAAAAGATCAGACCGCGATAATTCGCTCGGATCACAACACGCCATACGATGTTTACCTTCAAAAGAAAAAGAAAACCATGCGCCTCAGCAACTTGAACAAAGAGCTGCTCAATGGCGTGAAGCTTGCCCGTGCCGAACGGCTGAAAGTGTCGGGCTGGAATGGCGAGCAGGTGGAAAGCTTTGTTTATTACCCTGCCGACCATGATACCTCGAAAGCCTACCCAACAATCTTTGTTTTACACGGTGGCCCTGTCAGCCAGCATGACACATCGTTTGATGCCTGGGGACAGCTATACGCAGCGAACGGCTATATCGCTGTGCTGCCCAACCCGCACGGCTCATCTGGGTACGGACAGGAATTTTCGTACGCGCTGAACCGCCAGTGGGGTACGCCCGACTTTGCCGATGTTGACGCTATCGCTGACCATTTGGTGGCGGCAGGCATAAGCGACAGTGACAAGCTAGGTGTTGGCGGCTGGTCGTACGGCGGCATATTAACCAATTATGTGATCACCAAATCCACACGATTTAAAGGTGCCGTATCGGGGGCCAGCGAAGTGAACCACCGCGCCAATTACGGCCATGATATTTACCAGCATTTCTGGGAAGTGGAATTGGGCCTGCCGTGGGAAAATATCGAGGCATGGGAGAGCATGAACCCCTTCAATGACTTGGGCAAAGTAACAACGCCAACACTAGTGATTGGCGGCAAGGAAGACTGGAATGTACCTATTCAGAATTCCGAACAGCTTTATCAAGTATTGAAACGCCGAGGCATTGAAACGCAGTTAGTGGTTTACCCTGGTGAACACCACGGCATTCGGCGGCCCAGCTTTCAGCGGGACCGCTATGAGCGCTTCCTTGGCTGGTTCGACAAATATGTGAAAGGTGAAATGCAACCCTAAGTTTTCTTGCGGTTTTGGGGTGTCACTCAAAATAAACCATGCACTGGCGCGACAGGGCCACAAGCGTGCCGTCACCGGTAAAAATGCGGCCACTTTGCTGGCTATAACCGGCGGCGGCTGCTTCCAGTTCATAGTCCAGGTAGAACCAGTCGCTCTCAATATCCTCAGCCGGTACCACAAATTCCAGCGACCAGGAAAGCGAACTGGCCATCACAGGTTTGCTGTAATGACACATCATTACGGGTGGCGGAATATCTGCAAGTGAAACAATTTTAGCTGCGGGAAACTCATCCATATTGTCTCTGTGACGCACCCACATACCTGTACGGCGCTCTTGCGTGTTTGAAAGCGGTATGCCGCCGCCAGTCCAATGAATATCAAACCGTGACAAAAATCCGGGCAGTTGCCTTACACTTTTGCCAAGAAGCGGCACGCTATCACGCGGGGATGGGTTAAAGTCTGCCGCTGGCTCTATCGCCAATGTGTTTCGTGGCCCACCAAACGCCGCAGACGCATGTAACGCAATTTGCTCACCCGCCATCACATCAACCGATGTTTGCGTAACCGACCGGCCGGCGCGCATCATACGTGCCTTGGCAGAAACAAGTTCCTGGGGAAGGGGCGCCACAAAACTGGTCATCAACGAGCGAAGCGGCACGCTACTGTCCACCAGCTTTTCCATTGTAACCAACCCAATCGCTGCGGCTAATCCTCCATATACGGCTCGGCCTTGCGACCAGCCGGAGCTGATCGCCACCGATGAGGCTTCGTCGTCCGCAAGTTGGCTTAGAAGTTGCGGCATTGTTTTAAAATCATCGCTGGCATCAGAAGACATGGAGCTGATCCTGTTTAGTTAATATCCAGAGTTGGACTTAAGCCAGTCGGCGCTTAGTTCAAGCCAATGTTTTTCTATGCCTATTATTCAATGTTGCTAAAAACCGCCATAGGAGACAGTGGCAAACCGTAAAAAACAGGAGCCTATAGAGCAACAAACCTTATCTGTTCGCAATATGCCCTTTTTTCTGCCACAAGGCTCTCTATAATAGGCGAAACTTTCTCGAAACTGGAGGCTTTATGGCTAATTTTGTTCACGACGGAGACCTGCCTGATGGCCTCAGCTTTGGTGCCTCTGTTGCAATTGACAGCGAAACCATGGGTTTGGATCCACACCGCGACCGCCTCTGTTTGGTGCAATTATCGGCAGGCGACGGCGACGCGCATTTGGTTAAATTCAAACAAGGCGACTATGCTGCACCTAATTTGAAAAGCCTGCTGGCGGACCCGGATGTCACGAAAATATTTCATTTTGCCCGGTTTGATGTGGCGGTAATGAAAAAATACCTGGGCGTTGATACGACCCCTGTTT
>Ga0316204_10007833_pt1 | contig 15311 bp, 10 predicted proteins | sample 6monrhotite_MG_2_FD_205661 | JGI IMG/M metagenome (GOLD analysis project Ga0316204, IMG submission 205661) | Microbial mat bacterial communities from mineral coupon in-situ incubated in ocean water Damariscotta River, Maine, United States -... | ecosystem: Environmental > Aquatic > Marine >...
GGATTCAATGGATGTCATTAAAAACTTAAATTTCGAACTGTCAGGCCTTATCACTAACAACAGTCAAGAAGTGGAAAGAATAAACGAAAACGCCTCGCTTATCGCGGATGATTTGATGCAATACTCAACCTGCACGCAAGGTATATCTCATACTAGCAAGGTGTTAATCGAATTAGGAGAAAAACTTAAAGGATTAACAGAATCTGCGTGACACATTTTTGCATACATTAAAGTGGTACTGCATGATTTTATTAGTGATAGGGATTATTTGAGAATGTATTTTCCAAATATTAAACAACATATAAATAATTTGGTTTTCATAATAGTTGCAACCTTGGTTTCACTAAATGCTTGTGCAGCTGATCTTGACCCGCAAAATGATACCGTAAACGGTTTTGATCATAAACATAAAGTATGGGAAGACCTGCTTCACTCAAACGTGATTTGGACGGATGACGGTAATGCCTCTCGTGTACGCTATCATGGATTTAAAATACAAGCGACTCAGTTCAATACGTATCTTGATTCCATTTCCAACGTTTCGCAGCAAGAATTCAACAACTGGACTAAACCTCAACAATTGGCCTTTTTAATCAATGCCTATAATGCATATACCATTAAATTAATACTGTCGAAATATCCTGACCTAGCGTCAATTAAGGAGTTAGGGTCGATACTGACGAACCCATGGAAAATAAAGTTTTTTACATTTATGGGCAAAAAAACTAATCTCGATTTCATTGAGCATACATTGATCCGCAAGCAAGGCGCATATGATGAGCCTCGTATACACGTAGCGGTGGTCTGCGCATCCATAGGCTGTCCCGCATTACGTAACGAAGCGTTTTTAGCAGAGACATTAAATGCACAATTAGAAGACAGTATGGTGCGTTTTTTGTCGGACAAAACACGCAATCGTTACAATACCGCATCAGGTGTGTTGGAAATTTCAAAAATATTTAAATGGTACGAAGGCGATTTTGTTAGCGGTTATGGCTCGCTTGAGGAATTTTTAGCACGCTACGCTACTATTTTCACCCATCAGCACAACGTAAAATCAAGTATTCTTTCATTTGACGTTGACATTGATTTTCTTCCCTACAATTGGGACTTAAATAGTCATAAAGATTAGATACTCAGAAGCAGTGTCTCATTGCAAAATTATTACCGTAAATTTACCTCCCTACTTTTTAACAAAACCCAATTTTCATCACGGCGCCAGCAGACAGAGGATAGATGCTACGTTTTGTATCACGCGTCACTGCTGCATAGTAGCGTTTAGAAATATTAAGGAGGGAAATGAATTTTTGGTTCTGTGAGAAATGCGGCTTAGGTTGTTAGTTTTCGATAAATATCGGACACTTTGAGTGGGAGTTTTTTTACGTCATCAATGACTGAATAATTGACGGCACCATACATGTGCGGCAGATATTCATTGGCCTCCTTGTCGATGGTAATGCAATAGGGATGGATGCCATTACGCTTGGCCTCAATCAGTGCCTGCCGGGTGTCTTCAATGCCATATTCACCGCGATAACCATCCAGGTCATCGGGTTTGCCGTCAGACACGGTGATCAGCAATTTTGTTTTGGCCGCAATATTATTTAACATCGTTGATAAATGCCGAATAAATACCCCCATTCGGGTGTAGTCCTGAGGGCTGATACCGCTGATTCGGGATCGTACCTGATCACTATAGGGTTCATCAAACTGCTTTATGCGGAACAATTCACATTTTTTACGGGTAAAACCGGAGAAGCCGTAAATGGCATATCGATCGCCCAGGGTTTCCAGTGCCTCGCACAATAGAACCAGCGCTTCCCTTTCCGCATCGTTAATCCAGCCTTTGGTGGATCCACTCATATCTACCATAAATACCACCGCCAGATTGCGCTCCATTTTATCCAACCGGGTGTACAAGCGATCAGTTAATTCCATGCCGCTTTTCACATCAGCAAAGGCCTCCACCGTCGCATCAATATCCACATCATCGCCTTGGGTCTGTTTTTTCAGGCGCTTTTCTTCACCGCGAATCGCTTCGAATGTACGTTTAATTTGCGCAACAAACCCGCTGTATTTTTTTAACGTGTTGTCGACAAACGTATCTTCTAACATGGGCGCGTTTTTTTCCCGCAATACCGCCCAGTTTTTTCGATACTGATTACGCTCATAATCCCATTCGTTATACAGGTAAGCGCCTTCTTCGTGATAGCCTCCCTGCCATACATCATCGGGGTTTTTCGATGACGGTTGTTCTGTATCGTACCCCCCATCCCCTGCCGGCACTAAATAGTCCTCGGGTATTGTTGACAGATCCTGAACGATTGACCGAATGGTGTTTATTATGTTGCCTGGCGGTACAATGGGAATCCCGTCTAAATCCATTTCCACTTGCATATTTTCCGTGGAATAATCCTGGGGCGGTACTCGTAATGAGAGCTTATCCCAGCGGCTCTCATCAGTATTAGACAGATCGAGTGGATCCTGCGGGGATTTTTCAGCAATATCATTGAGTAGCTTGGTAAGTGCTTTACTCAATTGTTGCTTATCATTATCAATACGTTGCTGCCTGATGGCGATGATCTCATCCGGTATTAACACCCCCTGATAATTAGTGCCCGACGGGAGTTCGGTGATATCAACTTCGGACATTAGCCCTAGACTGGTTTCTGCCGTTGCATCCGGCCTTAGCAACGGCTGGCAAACCGACGCCCACCCTGCAGGGATTAATAACTGGCCCTGGTCGTTGCGTAAAGACGCCATTTCACGATGCGCTCCCGGCAGATCGCGTTGAATGCAGGCATCCAGGCGAATTGTTTCAAGCCGATGGAACAGGTTAAGGATTTGCCGTTGCGATGGTTGCGCGGCGAATTGACCCTGATAGATCCTGGACCAGTCTATGTTGGTGGTGCCATACCAGGTCTGCGCCCATAGATGCACGACCATTGCTTTATACAAGCGAAAGTTATTATCCCGTTGGGCGTACTCACTCAACAAGCCTGGCAAATAGAGGGTTTCAGTATCAGTATAAATGCTATCGCCTGTGGCGATATTCAACGTACGGCCACTGAGTCCTCGTACAAAGTTTTGCAGTACACCCGCCACGTCATCCAACAACAACCCCGATACTTTCAGTTGATGCAGTTCTGCAAAAACGTCAAGTGCCTTTAAATCAGCAATGGCATCATGCAGACCGGTTTTGTCAAACACATCGATGGCTTTTAATACCCATGCCTCTATGCCATGAGCATCCAACCGAACGGCGGCACTGGCGGCGTAATAAGCCACTTGATAGGCTAATTCCGCATTGGTCTTGGCGACAATACTGACCCAGTGCAGTATATTGTTTTGCTGATCCCGTGTTAACCAGGCCAATCGCTCTGCCGCCTGTTGTGCTGTACGCCGGGAGGATAATACGGAATCCACATATTCATCCAGCCGATCTTCCATTTGTGCGGCGTTAAGGGCAGGTTTATTTTTCATGCGGGTTGGCTGCTGTGATTAATCCGGCAAGTAATCATTACTTCGAGCAATGGCTTAAACCAATGGCGTTAGAATAACGACGTGCTAAGCGCCTTGACCGCCGCCAGCATTTCCGCATCATCAGTGAGGGCCTCGGAAATTGCGCAGCGGCAGGCGGTTACCGGTGTCACTCCGGACGCCATTAATTTTGCCGCATGTACTAATAAGCGCGTGCTTGCCCCTTCATCCAGGCCGTTACCCTTTAAATTGCGGGTCATATGCGCAAATTTAACCAGTCTTTCTGCATTACCTGGATCAATCCCCGTCTCCATGCAGATAATTTTCTGTTCAAGTGCCTCGCTGGGATAATCAAATTCCAACGCCACAAAACGCTGGCGCGTACTTTGTTTCAAATCCTTCAGCACGCTCTGGTAACCGGGATTATACGAAATTACCAGACTGAATTGCGGACTGGCTTCTACTAACTCACCAATTTTTTCCATGGGCAGCATACGGCGATCATCGGCGAGTGGATGGATTACCACCGTGGTATCCTTGCGCGCTTCCACCACTTCGTCCAGGTAACAGATACAACCATGCCGTACCGCTCGCGCCAATGGACCATCGATCCATTGTGTTGCTCCTTCCGATATTAAGAACCGCCCCACCAGATCAGATGCGGTTAAGTCATCATGGCAGGCCACACTGATTAATGGTCTTTTTAGTCGCCACGCCATGTATTCCACAAACCGGGTTTTACCGCAGCCTGTGGGGCCTTTTAATAAAATGGGTAATTGATTGGCATATGCAGCCTCAAACACATCGCACTCATCATTTACCGATTCATAGTACGGCTCATCATTAATAAGGTTGTTTTCTGGCTTTAAGGTCTGTGCTGGCACCGGTTGCTCCTCACCATTATCGATGTGAATACTATAACAACCATTGCTGAATTTGTGTTGAATTAGTTCTGCCCACGTCAATCTATAGGCTGTTTCAGAGGTGAAGTCGGTAGTGATCGCCGGGTTTACGGTATGGCTTAACCAAAAGTTATGAAGGGATTAATTATAATAATGACAATTTGAGGTCAGGATGCCACATATTCAGCACTGGCATCCCTTTCTTCGCCATAAGTTTGTAGGGGCGCTGGCTCATGGATGGCGCGGCCTTGCACAAAATCCACATTGAGTGTTCTAAGTTTTTGTAATGTCGGTTCATCTTCGACAAATTCTGCGATGGTTTGTAACCCTAATTTATGGCCGATTTGATTAATGGACTCGACCATTGCGCAATCAATGGGGTCTTCCATAATATCCTTGACAAAACTTCCGTCAATTTTTATGTAATCCACTGGCAAATTCTTCAGATAGTTAAATGAACTCAGACCACTGCCGAAGTCATCCAGTGCAAATTGAAACCCTTGATCGGTCAAGGTGATGATTAAACTGGAAGCGCTGGCAAGATTTGCGACGGCGGCGGTTTCTGTAATTTCAAAACAAACATGAACGAGGTTAACCGAATAGTATTGATACTGTTCAACGATAAAATCCAAAAATGCATCATCACACAAGGATTGGCCCGATATATTGATCGTCCAAATATAACTTTCATTCTGGTGGTTTTGTTGAAAATCGCCCAATGCTTTAAAAGCATTTTTTATAACCCAACGGTCGATCTCCGGCATCAAATCATAGCGTTCTGCGGCGGGCAAAAATGCCATGGGGGGAATGGAATTAACGGCATCCCCCATACGAATCAATAGTTCAATATTATTTTGTTGACCTGAGGGTGATAACGACATGATGCGCTGATAAAACAACACAAATTTGTCATTTTCCAATGCGTCACGGATGCGTGGCAACCATTGCATTTCACCCCGATGTTTGGCCAGTAGTTTGTCATCAGGCTGATAAACATGTATGCGATTTCTACCCAAATCTTTTGCCACAAAACAGGCTGAATCCGCTGCGCTCATTATTTCTGACATTCCACCTGTTGCCGCGTTAATGGCGGCTACACCCACACTGGCGCCAATATCGAATGCTTTATTATCCCACACAAAACGGAAATCCTTAATCGCTTTGCGGACAACCTCGGCAATTTGCAGCGCTTTATCTAATGAACAGTCCAAAAACAATATTCCAAACTCATCCCCACCCAGGCGCGCCAGGGTGTCTGATTTTCTGACCTTTCGATGTAACTCCACGGTAAGTTGTTTCAGCAGTTCATCCCCGGCACGATGACCGCATGTGTCATTAACCACTTTAAATTGGTCAAGGTCGATGTAGCATAAAACATGTTCCTCTCGATTGTTGCGCGCCACATGAATGGCTTCGATGAGTCTGCGCTCAAATTCGTTTCGGTTTATCAGACCGGTTAACGAATCATGGGTTGCCTGATAGGCCATCTGATTCGTCATGTCCCGTATGGCGGTTACATTACGAAACACCAACACCGCCCCGGTTACCGTGTCACCGTAATCCTTAATCGGTGCCACAGTCAGTTCCACGGCATAGTTTTCACCATTTTCACGCACCAGTGTCATTGCTTCACAATTATCAATAATGCGTTTTTCCTGCATTGCCTGCATTACGGGGTTCTGCTCGGGTGGGTAACCTTCATCATTGACAATGGTCAATACGTCGTATAATTCGCTACCCTTTGCCGCACGCATCGACCATCCGGTAAGTTCGCTGGCGGTGTGATTGAGGTATTCAACCCGGCCCTGGGCATCCGTTGTAATTACGCCGTCACCAATGGAGTTTAGTGTCACCTGAACCCGCTCCTTTTGCCGAAACAGGCGAGCCTCGGTATTTGAGGTACGTCGCACCACCACGATGGAAACGATACCGCTTAGTGAAAACGCTATCACGCCGAAAATCAACATTAATTTTTGAGCACGCTGATATTCGTTGGCGGATTCAATAACCGCCCGCTCGGTTTCCATTCGCTGCATATCAATTAATTCATTCAGGATTTTGAAGACTTCGTCCTGCGCCGTCAGTGTTTTGGTATACAACAGGCGCTTGGCTCGTTCTGTTTCATCAGCAACCGCAAGGTCAATGACCGATTCCTGTAACGCGACAGCCTGCTGCGTCAATTCCGCCTGCTTTTCCAACGCCCGCTGTTCTTTGTCATTAAGCGCCATTGCTAACAAGGACCGACGCGCTTCCATAAAAACAATGGCATAACGGTTAAACGTCATAAACTCATCGTCTCGCTCAAACGGGTCTTTTAATAACAGCATGCGATAGAGGCTAACAGTACGCTCACGCGCAGCGTAGCGCATTGAGGTAACCAATTCCGTCTTGACGTTGTGATTTTGTGCGATGGTTTTCAGGCGACTTTGTATCGCCGCCATGCTTGACAATCCGATACTAAAGATAACGATTAATAACGTAAGCGCTATTGAAAAGCCGAACACCAATCCAGCATTAAGTTTTTTAAACCGCATTATCAAATTTATGACTAGATTTAGACATTAAGTTGCATTAAGGAACGCACACGCTCTTTATGCGAACTGTGTTCGGTATAGGATCGGTAATAATACACCGCAGAAGATGAATTGTATCTGAATTCAGCCCGTTGACACGGATTAAGTCGGTTATTTCAACCAGGTAGGACAATGTTAAAATTTGCTATTTCCGATATATTCTGCGTTCCTTCTTTCTATTCCTGTTTCTACTCCAAAATTGTGTAGACAATTTATAGCGAATTCAACATCTTTTGGTACCGTTAACACCTTAGAATGATTCTAATTAAGTCACGGATGCCTTCGCCCCGGTTTTTTTGCGGAATTGTAAAACATTATCGTTTACATCCACCTCAATCACATCCCCAGGCACAAATTTACCGGCCAGAATTTGTTGCGCCAACTCATTTTCAATCCCACTTTGAATGGCGCGCCTCAACGGCCTGGCGCCATACACGGGATCAAAACCAGATTCGCCCAATTTATCTAATGCCGCCTCTGTAATATTCAACTCCATATGCCGGTCTTTCAGACGTTCGCACAAATAACCAACCTGAATTTGTGTGATTGAGCGAATTTGCTCCCGTCCCAGCGGGTGAAATACCACGGTTTCATCCACCCGATTAATAAATTCCGGTCGAAAATGCGTTGCCACCACTTCCATGACGGCTTTCTTCATATTCTGGTAATTTTCTTCACCGGCGAGTTCCTGGATTATTTGTGAGCCCAGGTTTGATGTCATTACGATAACGGTATTTCGAAAATCCACGGTGCGGCCATGACCATCGGTTAAACGGCCATCGTCCAGTACTTGAAGTAATATATTGAATACGTCAGGGTGCGCTTTCTCAATTTCATCCAGCAAAATAACGGAATAAGGCTTGCGCCGCACAGCTTCCGTTAGGTACCCGCCCTCCTCATATCCGACGTAACCGGGAGGAGCGCCAATTAACCGCGCAACGGAATGCTTTTCCATAAACTCCGACATATCAATACGCACCATTGCTTCGTCGGTATCAAACAAAAATTGTGCAAGCCCCTTTGTGAGTTCAGTTTTTCCAACCCCCGTTGGCCCTAAAAACAAAAATGAACCATTGGGTCGATTCGGATCTGACAAGCCGGCCCTGGAACGGCGGATGGCATTGGACACCGCAATGACAGCTTCCTGCTGGCCCACAACCCGCTTGGCCAGCTCATCTTCCATGCGCAGTAGCTTTTCGCGCTCCCCTTCCAGCATTTTTGATATCGGAATACCTGTCCACTTGGAAACCACTTCCGCGATTTCCTCTTCAGTAACTTTGTTGCGCAATAACCGCATGTCATGCATTTCAGCCTGGGTTGCCATGTCCAGTTGTTTTTCAAGCTCAGGAATGCGGCCGTATTGCAATTCTGACATACGCGCCAGATCGCCAGCGCGGTGCGCGGTTTCCAGTTCGTTACGAGCCTGGTCCAAATGTTCCTTAACACTTTGAGTTCCCTGCAGCGCCGCCTTCTCCGCACGCCAGATCTCGTCAAAGTCAGCATACTCCCGATCCAGCTTGTCGATTTCCTCCTGCAAGGCTTCCAAACGCCGTTGCGAGGCTTCATCGCTTTCTTTTTTTAACGCTTCACGCTCAATTTTCAACTGCACAAGCCGGCGTTCCAGACGATCCATTTGTTCCGGCTTGGAATCAATTTCCATACGAATTCGACTGGCGGCTTCGTCCACCAGGTCTATGGCTTTGTCCGGTAATTGACGATCAGTAATATAGCGTTGTGATAATGTTGCCGCGGCAACAATGGCGGGGTCGGTAATATCCACACCATGGTGGACTTCATATTTTTCTTTCAAGCCGCGGAGAATGGCAATGGTGTCTTCCACGGTTGGCTCATTGACCTGAATTTTTTGAAAACGCCGTTCCAGCGCGGCGTCTTTTTCCACATACTCGCGGTACTCATTCAATGTGGTTGCACCCACACAATGCAACTCACCCCTGGCCAATGCCGGTTTTAACATGTTACCAGCATCCATCGCCCCTTCGGCTTTACCAGCACCGACCATGGTATGCAGTTCGTCGATAAACAGAATTATCTGACCTTCTTGTTTACTCAGGTCATTTAAGACCGCCTTAAGGCGTTCTTCAAATTCGCCACGAAATTTAGCGCCTGCGATTAATGAGCCCATATCAAGTGAGAGCAACCGCTTATTTTTCAAACCTTCCGGCACCTCACCATTAACAATGCGCTGCGCCAGACCTTCCACAATTGCGGTTTTACCCACACCAGGTTCACCAATTAATACCGGATTATTCTTGGTGCGACGTTGTAACACTTGTATGGTACGGCGTATTTCGTCGTCGCGGCCGATAACAGGGTCAAGTTTGCCCTGCTCTGCACGCTCGGTAAGGTCGATGGTGTATTTTTCCAATGCCTGGCGTTGCTCTTCGGCATTTGGATCATCTATTTTTTGACCGCCACGAATGGTATCAATACTTTTTTCAATATTGGTTTTGGATGCACCAAGCTTGCGTAACAACTCCCCAAGCTTGCCTTTATCCTCAACCGCCGCCAACACAAATAATTCACTGGAGATAAATTGATCTTTGCGCTGCTGTGCCAGCTTATCGGTCACATTCAGCAACCGGCCCAGGTCCTGGGATAAATGCACATCGCCGGCCATACCCTGTACTTGTGGTAATTGTTCCAGCGCCTCCCCCAACTGCGAGCGCAAACTGTTAACATTAACACCTGAATTACTAAATAAGTGTCGGACCGTACTACCATCCTGATCAAGCATGGCGGTCATCAGATGAATGGGTTCAATAAACTGGTTATCACGACCAACGGCAAGACTTTGGGCATCGGCTATCACGGCCTGAAATTTACTGGTCAATCGATCCATTCTCATTACTCAAATCTCCTGTCATTCCGGTGGCTAAACCCATTCTAATCGCCACGGGTATATAATACATTGATACCTTAGGCATTAAGTGGGGGCTTAATCGGCATATTCAAGCATTGTTTGTTAGATTTACGTATATCACGCTCACCGAAAATGTTGAGTACTTTACACCGTTATTGCGTGGACATGATCGCAATCATTGGCCCCGTAACCGCCATAAATCCCGCGAGGCCATTACGCGAGCAAGGGTAGATTGCCCTTTTTTCGGTACATAATCCGGCACAGCATCCAGCATAGACAGTGTGGCGTTAACTTGGTTTTTCACCTATTAACTCAAGCACTTAAATCGACATGACGAATCAGGCTATTATTGCCTTCTAAATTATGAGCGCATGATTCTTGATCACCCAATACCATTAACGATAATCCTAAATTCATCCGTTGAGCGCTTCGAAAAAAGGTTACGTCTTTTTGGTATTATTAAATTATCACGCAATGCCCATCTTCACTCAAAAAGTGAGCACGCTACGACACGTAGAGTACGTTTTTAATCGGGCAGTGCATTAACGATGGTTAGTTTCGATCAGGTTGGTTAATTTTTGCAGGTCTTTCGAGGTATTCCCCGCCTCGCAATGAAACGCGGGGTTTACCGTAAGGCGGGCACGGCTAGGCACTGGAATAGCTAACAAGGTATGGCCCTGTGCTTTCACGTTATTAATGTGAACCGGATAAATCAGGCATTGGCTGAGTTGTGCCAGTTTGACGGCGCCCCCCTTAATATTGCGAGGGGGGTCGGTGTTGAGGTGTATTTTCCCATGGGGAAACAGTGCCACGACGTCGCCACGATCCAGGGCACGTAGTGCCTCACGCATGGCCGCACCGGGGCGAGCTTCACGCTCAACAGGAATGCAACCTGCCAATCGGAAAAGCCAGGTTAATCCAAAACGGTAGTATTGCTCCCTGGCAATTAGAAACCGCAACGGTCGAGGACTGGCGGCGACTAACAGTAATGGATCAAGGCCGGAGATATGATTAGCTGCCACAATACCACAGCCTTGCTCCGGCAATGGAATAGCATCATAACTAAGATGGTGATAGCGATACACAAACAAACACAGCATACCTGCAAGACGGTTTTTGTTACGGCTCCCCCAGTCAGCCGAGCTGTTGCGCTCACAATATGCTAAAAAGCGTCGCACTGCCCAGGCAGCGATAACCAAAAATACTGCAAGCAAGCCTATGTTAAAATACGAAGTGATTAATTCCATACAAGGTGCGATGTTGATTTATTTTTATCAGCCTGCCACTTAATGAGCCATAGAGTATTTCTCGGATCTGACATTATCATATACCCAAAGCGTTTGAGATTTAGGTATATTTTTATCAATAGACTGTCTTGTCGTTCATATCGGAGGATGATTCTAGCAAAAGAATAATGCAAATGTGTATTTTATCCGCTCGTAAATCTGTGGTAGCACTCACTTTTGCCTGTCACCTTAAACAAACACCACTATACCTGATTTGATACCACCCTCCGATTTTTAATTATTCGTTTATGAGGTAACGTTGATTTATTTGACAGAGCAAATGGCGACACGGCGAAGGCGTCATTGATAAAAACCGCGGTCATTTCTTCTTTTTCTTTTTCTTCTTCTTTTTCTTGCCCTTTTTACCACCATCATCGTCCTCGGCGCTTCCAGCCATAGACTCCAATAATTTACCGACATGCATATATCCCTTGGTCGTCGCGGTTTTCAGCGCAGTAACACCACTTTTAGTGGCCACCGCCGGGTCTGCTCCGATTGCCAGTAAATTCCTTACAATTTCGATGTCGCCGCTAAATGCCGCGTCAATTAATGCGGTGGAATTTAATTTGTCTTTAGCGTTTACATCAGCGCCTTCCGCAATAAAAAGATCGACAATGCGTTTGTTACCGAAATGCGCTGCGGCCATCAAGGGGGTTTTACCGGCACTGTTGGCACTATTTACATTTGCGCCGGCTATTAATAACATCTTTACCTCATCGATACGACCTTCACTCGCAGCTGACAGCAAGGCTTTATCCTGCTTGGGATCAGCAACCGCAGCTGATGATGCTAATAGTAACAGGCCTATAAACACGAGAATAAAAGCAGGTATCTGTGGCACGGTGAGTTAACTCCGGTTGTAACGCTATATTCGATATGAACAACAGGAATGAATGCTCCATAAAAACAGCACCAGGCAATTAATCAGCCCAGACACTCTATTCCTATTGTATTCAATATCGGCGCGGCCGGAAAAAACTGCATAAATCTCGGACAAAAGCCGGTTGAATCAGTATAATTACGCACTCAAAATCATGCGGTTGAAACGGGAAAACAACAGTAACAGATTGATCGTTAAGTTAATTTATGGTGAAAATAACAACAAAGCACCACTACCCTGCTACAAAGCAACGAATTAAGCGTATATATTTCATAGGATTTCACGGTGTAAAAAGGAAATTAAACTTTGGCGAATGAAAAAATGACCAGCCGCGAACTTGGCCTGATTTTAGGCCAACAACTATTAGGCGTTGACGACCTGCATTATGGTTTTTGGGATCAGGACCTGGCCCTTAATTTTACCAATTTACCCATTGCGCAACAGCGCTATACTGAGCTAATTGCATCCGTACTCCCCGATCCCAGCCAACGTGAAGTTCACGTACTCGACGTGGGTTGTGGGACAGGCCATATTTTGTCACAGCTCGTCGATAAGGGTTATCACGTCGATGGCGTAATCCCATCGGAAACACTGGGGCAAATGGTAAAAGAACGCACCAATGAACGCCCAGGCTGTAATACACAGGTTTTTGACATTAAGTTTGAAGATTTTCCCCACGACCAATACGAACAGCACTATGATGTCGTTCTGTTTAGCGAAAGTTTTCAATACATTTCCATGAAAAACTCATTGCCTATCGTGGAAAAAATACTCAAACCCGGCGGTATTCTGCTAATTTGTGATTTTTTTAAAACGGAGCATTGTGGTAACGGCAAACCTGGCGATGGTACCTTTGGCGGCGGTCACAAACTGGCTGATTTCTATGAACGAATTCAAAACAGTCCATTTACCATTCTAAGGGATGATGATATCACCGAGAACGTAAGCCCAAATATTGAATTGCTCGACAATCTGTTAATGAAACAGCTAAAACCCGCCGGACAAGCCATGGGACGCTATATGCTTGACAATCACCCGGTGCTATCCAAATTAGGCCGCTTATTGTTTCGGAAAAAATTCAAAAAACTCAACTACAAATATTTTTCCGGCCATCGTAGCAAAGCCGTTTTTGAACAATACAAAAGTTACCATTTACTGGTTATGCAACTGCTAAAACCAGTGTAAACATTTACCAAGCCAATGTAACGGCAGCCGCGACGTAACAGAAAAAGATTTTGCTCATTCAAATCCGGCGGAAGAGTATCGAAAATGTTTACCCGCGGATTTTAACGCAGCCCTTAACTGGTCAATTAATTAACTTTTAACGTTTTATTGTTATGAACCAATCAAACACGCTGCAAGACTATATTACAGACACCGTACGTACGGCACTAAAAGAGGACATTGGCCGCGGTGATTTAACAGCGGCCTTAATTCCTGTTGACGCACTTTCGTCAGCGCAGGTCATTAGCCGGGAACCGGCCACTGTGTGTGGTGTAAGCTGGGTCAATGAGGTATTTTCTCAATTGGATCCCCGCATACAAATAAACTGGCAGGTCGCCGATGGTGATCAAGTCCTTGAAAACCAGGTCTTGTGTGAGTTAAACGGAGCATCGCGCACCTTGTTAACCGGCGAACGCACGGCGCTCAATTTCCTGCAAACCTTATCAGGGACGGCCTCTCTCTCCCATCGCTATGCGCTGGCGGTGCAAGGCACCGGCACGAAAGTGCTCGATACCCGAAAAACCATACCCGGGTTACGCCTTGCGCAAAAATACGCAGTGACGTGTGGTGGCTGTTATAATCACCGACTGGGACTGTACGATGGCGTTTTAATTAAGGAAAACCATATCCAGGCAGCCGGCTCAATTTCAGCCGCTGTCTCAGCCGTGATGCAAATGGTAGAAGCTGACATAAATACTATGCTGATAGAAGTGGAAGTGGAGTCTTTGGCACAATTACAGCAGGCGCTGGATGCTGGCGTAAACCGCATTTTATTGGACAATATGGATAGTGAGACCCTGGTAAAGGCCGTAACCCTCACTCAGGGACGTGCGAAACTGGAGGCCTCTGGTGGTATTACCCTGGAGAACATACGTTCAGTTGCACAGACCGGCGTAGACTATATTTCTGTGGGATTACTCACAAAAGATATACACGCGGTGGATTTATCAATGCGATTTATTGAATAATGACCTGACTCATGCCTGCATTGCTACCGACATGAATCGCCAGGCTCAATTAGAGACTGACATACTTAAACGGCAAATTAATTTGTTGCCTGACAAATAAACATTACACATAACCAGGAATATAGCCGGTGAATGATCGCACTATAAACGCCTAAATCTCAAACGCTTTGGGTATAGTTACCGATGTGATTGAATGTCACAAATAAATTTGATAAAACAGAGTCGCAGACAGAGAGCCACACAGCACGCATTACCTATGTTCAGGATAATACTGCGAAAAACAAACGCAGGAATAGCCGTTAATATAAACCAGTATAAGGGGGGTCATTTTTTGCACCCACCGGGTAGATAATATTGTGGCTATATTGCGTTCCAATAGGGTATTGCTGTTTAAATTAAGTCTAATCCGCTATTATAACCACACGGTGAATGGGAGAAGCTGAATGGGCAGGAACGGATGCCTGAATAAAAATTTCGGCGCCAGGCGCCATCATGAATTATGGGGATGTTTCCACCCCGAACACATATGCAAATATTTATGCGGGCTGTGCCTGCTAGGACTAATATCCGCTTGCTCTGATTTTTTTGGTGAGTCTGCCAAACAACCACCGCCGGCAGCACAAGTACAGGGCCCACCTACCAGCGGAAAAGTGCTGGACGCCCGACGGGCAGGTGGGTATACCTATATGGAATTGGAACACAATGGTAAAACGTTCTGGATTGCTTCAGCGGTAACCAATGTTCAACGAAACAACATTGTCAGCTGGAAAAGTGCATACGTTATGAAAGACTATAAAAGCGCTGCTTTACGTAAAGAATTTAAAGAAATTTATTTTGTATCTTCAATTAAAATCGAAAAATAGCGGCTGCTTACAGGAAAAACACCAACAGATTCTGAAAATAACCGTTTATTTGCGACTGTCGATTAAGGAGCGTGCACGTAATAACGTCCCTATTTGGCGCTCAGATTTAGTCTGTATTTGTTCGTTCTGATTGAATAAAGGCGCAGGAATAGCCATTCTATTTCAAGCTTTTGTGATTGAAGAACGGGCAAAGACGGGCTGAAGATGACGACTGCATGGATGCAGGAGATAGGGCGACTCAGGAGATAAAGCCG
>Ga0316204_10007834_pt1 | contig 15310 bp, 18 predicted proteins | sample 6monrhotite_MG_2_FD_205661 | JGI IMG/M metagenome (GOLD analysis project Ga0316204, IMG submission 205661) | Microbial mat bacterial communities from mineral coupon in-situ incubated in ocean water Damariscotta River, Maine, United States -... | ecosystem: Environmental > Aquatic > Marine >...
CCTGTCGCGCGGGGGATGGTCCCCCGCCTCCAAGACAGGAGCCAAACAGATGTCCCGCAAAGATGCACACGCCTTCGCAGCCTCCCTCGCCGCCACGCTCATGGTCTCGATCGTCGTCTTCCAGGCAGGGGATGGAACCTTCGGCGCCGTCCCCGCCGATGAAATCGACGGCGACGAGGTTCAGGTGCTGGTTGAGATTGACCCGTGGGCTTAGGCCCACGGTTACCTCAGCAGGCTCACGCGGAGGCGCAGACGCGCCGCTTGATGCGTCGTCGCGCATTGACATCCACACCACCGGTGCAAGCTAGGACTGTGTCTGTTTCGCTAGAGCACTCGTGCGATCAGTGACCTTCATTGCCCGCTGTATTGTTCTGTTTTCTTGGCCGAACATCCTCAAGCGCTGCGTAGAATGCGGGCAACACCAACAGGATCAGGACCGTTGCCGCCAGCAACCCGAAGACAACCGAGATCACCAGTGGTTTGAGCGTCTGGGCCTGGGTCGAGGTTTCCAGCAGCAAGGGCGCCATGCCCATGATCGTGGTCGAGACCGAGACGAAGATCGGGCGGAACCGCGACCGTACGGCCTCTCCGGCAGCCAGTGCGGCGGACAGTCCCTCGACGCGCCGGGCGTTGATGACGCCGACCAGCAGGATGGCGTTGTTCACCACGATGCCCGCAAGCGACGCTGCGCCCACCAGCGACGGCATGGAGATGTTGTAGCCCATCAGGACATGGCCCCAGATGACGCCCAGAAACGCCAGCGGAATGGTGATCATCACGATCAGTGGCTCGATATAGCTTCGGAACTGGAAGCTGAGCACCAGGTAAATGCCCACAAGCCCGATCAGGAACCCGCGCAGGATCGAGGCGACGGTTTCCGCCGAATTGGCGGCTTGGCCGCCGATGTCAAAGGTCAGTCCGGGGGTGGTTGCCACCAGATCGGGCAAGAAGCCCTCGGCCAGCCGCGCGGTGATCGCGTCGGCGTTGCCGATTCGACCGTCAACATCGGCCGCCACAGTCAGCGTCCGCAGACCGTTGCGCCGCGTGATGCTGCCCCAGCCGCGTGCCTCGATAACTTCCGCGATGCTGGAGAGCGGCACGGTGCCTCCACCGGGCAGGGCGATCTCGAAGACGCTGAGGTCAGCGCGGGTGGCACGGTCACCATCGGCCAGCCGTACTTCCAGATCCCAAACCAGATCGCCGCGCCGGATTTCGGCCAGTTGCGTGCCAAGAAATGCCCCTCGGAGTTGCCCGGCCACGTCCGTCGCGGTCAACCCTAACGCCTCGGCCCCCTGCGACAGGCTCAGCCGCAATTCGGGTGCGCCCGGGCGCAGATCTGGGATCGCGTTACGCACACCGGCATAGGTTTCAAGCTCCGCCAGCGTGGCGCGGCCAGCCGCCTCCAGCGTGGCGAGGTCGGGATGGCTCAGGCGCAGCTCGACCGCGATGCCCTGCGGACCGATCCCCGGCTCGGTCAGGATCAGCGAATTCACACCGGGCAGGGCGCCGATTTCTTCGCGCCACAGCGTGACGATATCATCGAGAGTGCTGGAGCGGGTCTCGGCTCCTAGGAGGTCCACCGCGACGGTGGCGACATGGGCGCCGGTCTCGCCTGCCGACAGGTTGCGGCCCAGCCGGGTGATGCGACGGATCACAAGCGGTTGCGCCTCGGGCTGTTCCGGTGACAGGTGCGAGTTCACACGGTCCAGCGCCGCCTCGACCTGCGCGACCGCCTCGGCGGTGCGGGCAAGCGGTGTGCCCGCTGGCAGCATCAGCCGCGCCTCCAGCACATCGCCGTCGATCTCGGGCATCGCCTCGCGCTTGACGACACCGCCGCCCAATGCGCCGACGGTCAGGATCAGCGCGCCGATGGCCAGACCGGCAACCAGCCAGCGGCCCCGGATCGCGGTATCGGCCAGACGGCCCATGCCTTCGCGCAAGGCGTCGAAACCCGCATCAAAGCGGATGCGGAACCTAGAGGGTTTGGTTTCCTTCATCCCGCCTTTCAGGTGGTGTGGCAGGATCAGGAAGGCTTCCACCAGCGAGGCGGCCAAGGCGGCCAGCAGAACGACCGGCAGAACCTCGAGCACCGCGCCCAGTTCGCCCGCCAGAAAGGCGAGCGGCAGGAACACCGCAAGGGTGGTCAAGAATGACGAGATGACGCCGGGTGCCACGGCCGCCACTCCCGCAGCCACGGTTTCCACAGTGGCGCCCTTCGCGGCATGAACCGCGATGGAATCCGCGATCACGATGGAATCGTCCATCACGATCCCGATCGCCATCAACAGCGCCACTAGTGTCATCATGTTCAGGCTGAGCCCTGTCAGCGCCATCCAGACGAAGGCCCCAGCAAAGGCCACGGGCAGGCCCATTGCGGCCCAAATCGCAAAACCGGGTCGGAAAAACAGGCTCATGACAGCGACGACCAGCACAAGGCCGATCACCCCGTTCTGCACCAGCATCACCAGCCGGTCGCGGATGATGGATGTCACGTCCTGCACCACCTCGACCATGATCGTGCCGGGCAGGCGTGCGGTTTCCTCGGCCACCAGCGCCGCGACCCCGTCGAGCACGCGCAGCGCGTCGGCATCAAGTGCCTTGGCGACGTCGATCACGATGGCCGGGGTGCCATCGACAAAGGCGCGGTCCTGCGGCGGCTCGAAGCCTTCTTCGATCACGGCTACATCACCTAATGTCAGGGTCGCGCCATTCGGCAGGACCAGCACGGGGATGGTCGCAAGGGTGATTGTCGTATCGCGCTCGGCGGTGAAACGCAGGGTCAGGTCAGCGCCTGGACCCTCCAGCGTTCCGGCGGGCAGGTCGATGTTCTGCGCGGCGATGGCGGCGGCCAATGCGGCAGGCGTCAGGCCGTGGCTGTCGAGCACGGCGCGGTCTGTCGTGATGGACAGTGTCCGGGCACCCAGACCCCCACGGGTCACTCGGGCAACGCCTGGCAAGGCGGTCAGACGGTCCGACAGGGCGTCGGCGTAAAGATCCAACTCGCCCAGCGGCAGATCGCCCGAGATGGCGACCGAGGTGACCGGATCAGAGCGGTGCAATTCGCGCACCACGGCCGGATCGGCGCGGTCGGGAAAGCTGTCGATGGCCGACACCTCGGTCCGCAGCGAATTGACGAAGCGCAGCGCGTCATTGCCAGGCGCCATGGTCGCCACGGCGCGCGCGCGGCCGGTCTGTGCGGTGCAGGTGAAGGTTTCCAGTCCCTCGACCCCCTGCACACCGTCCCAGAGCGGCGCGCAGATGGCGGTTTCAACATCCTCGGCGGCGGCACCGCGATAGGGCACGGTGATCTCGGCCTCGACAGCGCGGAAATCGGGGAAGGTCTCGCGTAGCAGACCCGGCGCGGCAAAGACGCCGGCCGCAAGGAACAAGAGCAACAGCAGGTTGCCCGCCGTCGGGTGGCCGGTGAACCAGCGGATCATTGCGCGGCCTCAACGGGGGTCAAGGCCATGCCGGGGATGGCCGGGGCGATGTCGTCGATCACGACGCGGTCGCCCGGGGCGAGTCCTGCGACAATGACAACGCGGCTGTCTTGCGCGAAGGCAGCTGTGACGGGGCGCAGTTCCAGCAGGTCATCAGCACCGGCAACCCGCACCATGCCGCCATGCATGGCTGCTTCGGGGATCGCGATGACGCTGGCTATGGACGCGCCCGAAAAGGCGATCTGCACCTGTGTGTTGGGTACCAGTGGCAAACGTCGAGGCGGGTCCGCGCCCTCATAGGGATCATCAACACTGACCACGACTGGCACGGTGCGTGCGCGGGCATCTAGCGCGCCCTCGATCCGGGCCACTCGAGCGGTCCAGATCTGCGTCGGGTCGGACAGCGGGCTGAGCGTCACATCGATCAGTGTGGGTGGACCATCGCGCATCATGTCGGCAAGGGCCATGTCCTCTATCGCATCTCCGATCAGGCGGCGAAAGCTGTCGATCGGCAGATGCGCCACGACCTCGGCCGCTGCGATCCCGTCGCCGCGGATCACGACCTGACCGGGAGCGACGGTCTGGAAACGCTCTGCGTTCACCTCGGTCACGCGCAGATCGAAGGGGGACGTCAGCACAGTGCGGTCCAGCGACCGGCGCGCACGGTCGATGGCGGCTTGTGTCCGCGCGACCTGTGCCACGATCCGCGCCTCGCGGGGCGGGATCAATGCCATCGCGTTTTCCAGTTCCGCGACCGTCCGGCGGGCTAGAAGCGTGGCACGCTCGGCCTCGTCGACGCGTGATTGCGGGACGGTGCCCTGTTCGGCCAATGTCCGGGTGCGCGTCAGATCGGCCTCGGCCAGCGCGAGGCGCGCGCGTTCCAGATCGAGGATACGGGCCGTGTTGGCCGCCTCTGCGGTCAGTTGTGCGCTTTCGGCGGCAAGCGCCGCCAGATCGGCCTGAGACTGCGCGAGCGCCAGTTGGTAATCGGCGGGGTCGATCCGCAACACCTCGGTCCCCTCGGGGATCAGGCGACCCGGTTCTAGATCGGGATGGCGCCAGATCACCTCGCCTTGTACCTCCGCCACGGCGACCCAATTGTCGGCGGCGCGCAGGTTGCCCCAGGCCGTGGCGGTCGGGCGGATATCCTCAACCGCGACGGTCATTACCCGGACGGGCAGGGCGGGCGCGCGCCCGTCAATCTGCGCGGGGCCGGGGGCCGAGGCGATCATCCAGACCGCTGCGGCGATCCCAAGAGCTATAGGCGGCAAGGCAAGGAGGGGGGCGAGGCGCATGGGACTCAGCCCTTTGCCCGACGCATCCGCGCCAGCGTCCCGTCACGCAACACGAATTGGTGGTAGAGCGCGCCGACCACATGCAGAGCGACCAATGCCAGCAGCACAATCTTCAACACATTGTGCCCCTGTGCTGCGGCCTCGACCCCGCCGAACCACGCGAAGGACCCGCTGAGTGGCATCAGGATCATCAGCGCGTAAAGCCCGACATGGGTGAGCTTTGCGAGAATGCTTTGTACCTTGCTGGCTTCGATGGCCGGGGGCACCCCACGCCGGGCGCGCAGGGTCAGCCGCCACAGCGCGAAGATCATCACCAGCGCGCCGCCCGCCACATGGGCCAGCACGAGCGGGTCAAAGCCCGCGTCCAGCCCGTCGGTGATGCGGTCCCACGCAGCCGACATCGCGTCCTTGAAGATGTATTGCTGCGCGATCAGCGCGAAGACGATCCAGTGCAGCGCGATCTGCAGGCGGGAATAGCCGGTGGGGGCGGGTTTGGCGGGCATGGCGGGGGTCCTTTCGGTCAGGGTGCGCGACTCGGGATGGAGGTTGCGGTTGTCAACAGTATATGTTAGTGAGTTATAACTAACAAGAGGTGATACATGTCTGGCCGTCAAAGTGCTGAAGAGAGAAAGGCGCAGATCGTGGTCGAGGTACTGCGACTGGCCGACGAGATCGGACCCGACCGGCTAAGCACCACAGATGTCGCGCGTGCCATCGGTCTCAGCCAGCCTGCAATCTTCCGGCATTTCCCCACCAAGGGCGCGCTCTGGTTGGCGGTGGCCGAGGATATCGCGGATCGATTGCAGGGGGACTGGGCCGAAGCAGAGGCTGAGGCCAGCGGGCCGCGCGCACGCCTGAAAGCGCTGATCGGGGCGCAACTGACGGCCATATCTAGGACGCCTGCGCTGCCGTCGATCCTGTTCTCGCGCGAGTTGCAGGTGGAAAATGAAGCCCTGCGCGACGTGTTCCGGGGGCTACTGGCGGGGTTTCAGGGCCGCCTTGTTGCCGTGATCCGTGATCTTCAGACCGCGGGCGAAATGAAGCGCGACGTCAGCCCGGAGGATGTCGCCATCCTGCTGACATCGCTGGTGCAGGGTGTCGCCATCCGCTGGACGCTCGGCGCGCGAGGCTTTTCGCTCCCGCAAGAGGGTTTGCGATTGTTCGACGTGCAGTTGGCGCTGCTGAACGCTCAGGAGGACGTTTGCGATGAGAAAACACGATAGACAGCTTCGCATCACGGGTGGAGTTGCGATTGCCTTCGGCCTTTTGACGGTTGTTTCGGGTGGCACCACGCTGCTTGGTGCGCTCGAGATGGGGGCGGTCGTCCTGTTCGTCTTGTGGTTCAACACACTAGCTGGACTTGCCTATGTCGTCGCGGGCCTGGGCCTGTGGCAGGGGCGGCGATGGGCCTATCCGCTGTCTCTCGCGATCTTCGCCGCAACGCTGCTGGTCTTTGTGGCCTTCGGTCTGCATGTTGCCCAGGGTGGAGCCTTCGAGATGCGCACCGCTTACGCCATGACCCTGCGCAGCGCGGTCTGGGGCGCGATCGCGCTGGTGGCCCGGCAACTGCTGACCCGTCAGGCGCCTTCCGGCAGATAGACGCAATCGGCCAGAGTGCTGCGGTTAAGGTCGTCGATGAAGGCCGCCTCGGCATGGGCCAGCCGCGCCTTCAACCGGCAGTGCGGGGTCAGGGTGCAGGTGTTGGCTCCGGCGGCAAAGCACTCCACAAGCGCCTGATCGGCCTCGAGCACCGCCACCACATCGCCCAGCCGAATGTCCTCGGGCGCGCGAGCCAGCATCGCGCCGCCCCCGCCGCCGCGCCGGGTTTCCAGAAGACCTGCCGCGGCAAGCGCCGAAATCACCTTTGCCAGATGGTTGCGCGAGATACGGAACTCGGCAGCAAGGTCGGCAGCCGTGAAGGCGCGGTCAGGTGTGCCCGCCATGCGCATCAGCACGCGAAGCCCGTAATCTGTGAAGGAAGTGAGGCGCATGGTCGCGATCCTGATTTGGTATTTACAATGCGTATTACTGTGGTTTAATCGGTAAATCAAATACCAATTCGCTTAACTCAGACGACTCACCACAGAATGGACGTGCCATGGACGACGATGCCACCGCCGCAGTGCCGCAGGAAACCGGCGCTCTCATCGACCACATCCTGACCAACTATCACGCGATGCACAGGGTCGACCTCGCATCGCTGATCCCTCTCGCGAGCCGCGTCGAACAGGTTCACGCCGATGATCCAGACGTCCCAAAGGGTCTTGCCCGTGCCCTGGCCACGCTTGCGCGCGAGATGGAAGATCATATGACCAAGGAAGAGATGATCCTGTTCCCGGCCATGCGCGCGGGCGGCGGTGCGGGCATCGAACACCCCATTGCGGTCATGCGCGCCGACCATGACGATCACGCTGAGACCATCGCGCGGATCCGCAAGCTGACGGGCGATCTTACACCGCCCGAACACGCCTGCGGGTCCTGGCGGTCGCTTTATGGCGGCACGGCGACGCTGCTCAACGAACTGGCCGACCACATCGCGCTGGAGAACGGCGTCCTCTTTCCCCGGTTCGAGTCTGCGAGATGACCAAGGACGGGACATATGCCTCGCCGCCCTGCATGGCGGCAGAGGTTGATCCCGCGTATTTCGACCCGCTTGGTGTTGACCCCGAGCAGGCGCACGATGTTGCACGCTGGCGCAGGGCCGAACGGGCACGGCTGGCCGGACTGAGGGAGGGCCTGGGCCAAGCCGGGCGGGCGCAGGTCTCAGGCAGGATCGCGGGGCATCTGGGGAGGGTGCTGGGCGACCGCGGGGTGGTGCCTGGTTGCGTCTTGTCCGGCTACTGGCCGATCAAGGGGGAACCCGACCTGCGCCCGGCCTTGGCCGATCTGCACCGCGCGGGCGTTACCGTCGCCTTGCCGGTGGTCGAGACGCGCGCCGCGCCACTGGTGTTTCGCCGCTGGACACCCGAGACGAAACTGGTGCGCGGTGACTGGAACATTCCGGTGCCGCCGCCTGAGGCCGACGAACTGACGCCTGAAGTCATGCTCGCCCCCTGCCTCGGTTGGGATGGGGCATGTTTCCGGCTGGGCTGGGGCGGCGGCTATTTCGACCGGACGCTGGCCGCGCCGGTGCCGCGCCCTCTGACCATCGGCATCGCCCTCTCCACAGCGTGTCTGCCGACGATCTTTCCGCAACCCCATGACATCCCCCTCGACCTCATCCTGACCGAGGACGGCGTCGCGGCAACAAGGCCAGAAGCAAGGCCCGAACCAAGGACACACAGATGACGACCACGACCGAGCAGATGCGCGCCTGGACCGGCCCTGCGATCCTGACCTTCGGGTTCCGCCCGTTCTTTTTCGGAGCAGCGGTCTGGGCCGTGCTGGCGATGGCGCTCTGGGTGCCGATGCTGTCGGGGCACCTGATGCTACCCACCACGTTTGACCCCGTTTCCTGGCACGCGCATGAATTCCTGTTCGGCTATCTGGGCGCCGTCGTCGCGGGGTTCCTCTTGACCGCTGTGCCGAACTGGACCGGGCGCTTGCCGATCGTCGGCTGGCGGCTGGGGATGCTTGCCGGCCTTTGGCTGGTGGGCCGTGTGGCGGTTGCGGTCTCAGCCGGTTTGCCAGATGTGTTGGTGGCCATGGCCGATCTGGCGTTTCCAGTTGTCTTTGCGTTCCTGATCGCGCGCGAGATGTCTGACGTCAGCGCCAATGGGACAGTTTAGGGCGATTTGATAAGAGAGGGTTTCTGGCTCATCGTAACCCCCAAGGAGTGGAGATGAGACAGAAACCCGGAACCAAGCAGAGCCACGGCGAGAAAGTCGCCAAGGACATCCGCCGTGCGACCCGCAAACAATATTCGGCCGAGGAGAAGATCAGGATCGTGCTGGACGGCCTGAAGGGCGAGGACAGCATTGCCGAGCTGTGCCGCCGTGAAGGCATTGCCCAGAGCCTCTATTACAGTTGGTCCAAGGAATTCCTCGAGGCTGGGAAGAAGCGCCTGGCGGGCGACACGGCGCGTGCGGCCACGTCGAGCGAGGTCAAGGATCTGCGCCGAGAGGCCCGTGATCTGAAGGAGGTCGTGGCCGAGCAGGCCCTCGAACTGCGGCTGCTCAAAAAAAGCATGACCGCGGATGGGGGCGACGACGAATGAGGTATCCCGCATCCGAGAAACTGGAGATCATCCGCCTCGTCGAAGGATCGCATCTGCCGACCAAGCGCACGTTGGACAAGCTCGGCATCCCCAAGACTACCTTCTATCGCTGGTATGACCGGTATCTGGCCGACGGGCCCGAGGCGCTTGAGGATCGTAGCCCCAGGCCATCGCGGGTCTGGAACCGCATTCCCGAGCCGGTGCGCGAGAAGATCAAGGAGCTCGCCCTTCAGGAAAGCGAGCTGTCGCCGCGTGAGCTGGCCGTTCAGTTCACCGACACGGAAAAGTATTTTGTATCAGAGGCTTCGGTCTATCGCATCCTCAAGTCTTACGACCTGATCACCAGCCCGGCCTATGTGGTTCTATCGGCAGCTGACGAGTTCCGGGACAAGACCACACGGCCAAACCAGCTCTGGCAGACCGACTTCACCTACCTGAAGGTCATCGGCTGGGGCTGGTTCTATCTCAGCACCATCCTCGACGATTACAGCCGTTACATCATCGCCTGGAAGCTCTGCACAACGATGAAGTCGGGCGACGTAACCGACACGCTGAACCTGGCGCTGCAAGCCTCGGGCTGCGATCAGGCAACGGTCTTGCACAAGCCGCGCCTGCTCTCCGACAACGGCGCCAGTTACATCTCGGGCGAACTGGCCGACTGGCTGGAAGATCGGCAGATGGATCATGTCCGCGGGGCGCCATACCATCCGCAGACCCAAGGTAAGATCGAACGTTGGCACCAGACCCTCAAGAACCGTATTCTGCTGGAGAACTACTATCTTCCGGGCGATCTCAGGCAGAAGATCGACGCCTTCGTCGAGCATTACAACCATCGGCGCTACCACGAGAGCCTGCAGGACCTCACCCCGGCCGACGTCTACTTCGGGCGCGGCCAGGCCATCCTGAAACAACGAGAAAGGATCAAACGACAGACAATCGAAACCCGGCGCTTGCTTCACCGCAAATCCGCCGCATAATCACAACAACCAGTTGAGCCAGACCCTCTCTTAGATCAGGCCGCCAACTGGCCCAAAAACTCTGACGACAGACACCTCTGACATGATCATGATCATATGAGGCGCGGCTGTCAGATGCGAGAGAAGGAGAAACACCTCAGGAGTCTCTTGATGTTCCGCTTTGCTTTCGCCCTTTGCGCCATGGCCTTTCCCATGGACCTTTTCGCTCAGACCCACGGCCTTTCCCCATATGCGGGGCTGGAAAGCCGCGAGATCAAAAGCCTGTCTGAGGTTGATCTGGAAGATCTGCGCCTCGGGCGCGGATGGGGACTGGCCCTTGCCGCCGAACTGAACGGCGTGCCCGGGCCGGCGCATCTGCTCGAGTTGGAAGCCGAGCTGGATCTGGACGCCGGTCAGGTCGCGGCCATCGAGGACATTTTCGCCGCCATGCAGGCCGAGGCGCAGGAGGCGGGCGAGCGCTTCATTGCGGCCGAAGCGGCAATTGAGTCTGCCTTCCGGGATGGCGGCATGACGCCGGACGCCTTGCGCGCCCTGATCGACACATCTGCCGCCGCCCGGGCCGAATTGCGGTTCATCCACCTCTCGCGCCACGTCGAGACGCCGCCCTTGCTGACGGCCGACCAGATCGCGCCTTACAACGATCTGCGGGGCTATGGTGCCGCCGATCCCTGCGACGCCGTGCCTGGGGGCCATGACGCCGCGATGTGGCGCCGTCACAATGGTTGCGATGGGTGAAAAATCGCGTCCAGAGGATTTCCCGAGAGCCGTCGGTCCCGCAATCGGGGCGAGTTGACCCTGAAGCGTGGCCCCGCCGCTCCATCCGTCAGTTGATTGCTAAGTCCTCAGCCATACCGCCTGCCTCCAGCGCCTCCACGAACCACTGCGGTTTGCGCCCCCGACCGGACCAGGTGAGCGCCGGGTTCTCAGGGTGCCGGTATTTCGCCGCGGCTGGCGCACGGGAGGATTTCGTCTCGGTGCCGACGAGTTCGGCCAGGGAGTAGCCGAGGTCCTGGGCGAGAGCTTCCACCTTGGCGCGGGCTTCCGCCTTCTGCCGATCTTGATAGTTAGAAATCGCCTTGGTGACGTCCTTCTGCATTTTCTTTAGCTCGCCGAGCGACAGTGCCTCGAGATCGTAATCAGCCATTGATGCGGTGCCATTCGGTGTCCATGTTCCGGTATCGATAGCCTGTCGCGGTTGGGCGCCGCAACTCCCGGTAGGCGGCGCGAGGGGTCGCGGGAGCTGGTGATCGTCATTTTCGCCGTCAGTGGGGTGCTGAACTGGGGGTCAGGCTGTTCCGATTGGCAAGGTAACGAGTTGTGGCATGGGCTCCCCGCGTACCTCTGGCTTCTGGTCCATCCCTTCGACTGACAATCCCCTAATCCCGTTCGGCCTCCTGCGCGCAACCCCGCGTCAGCCCGGGCCGTGTTGGCCGCCTATGGCGTCCTGCCCGCTCCACCCCGGTCCTTTGGGGGTTTCCGGTGTCCATGCTGTCCACCGTGCACGCATCACCCGACGGGCTTTTTCCGGGTCTTGTCGAAGGGACGGTCCCGAAGACAGGAAACACAGGAGCTAATCATGCAAAACATCGTCATCCTCGCCGGCAACATCGGTCAAAAACCCGAAACCCGCACCACCCAAGGCGGCACCAACATCACCAACTTTAGCCTCGCCACCTCCCGCCCCCGCCTCTCGGAAGGTCGCGTCCTGCGCGACGAGAACGGCTACCGGGTCATGGACACCGAATGGCACCGCATCACCTGCTTCAACGGTCTCGGCAAGACGGTCGCGGAGCATTGCGAAAAGGGCATGAAGGTCCTCGTCCACGGCCGCATCCACTACAGCAAGTGGATCGACAGCATGGGGAACGACCGCTACGGCTGCGAGATCATCGCCGAAAAGGTCGACTTCCTGAGCCGCCCGAAGTCGGCCGAGACCGAAAACCCCGAGTTGGTCGACCGCGACGACGAGATCCCGTTCTGAAAAGAACGGGGTCGCCCACTCAAGCCCGGCGGGGAAACCCGCCGGGTTCGGTCAAGTTCAGGATTGAATGACAAACTTGACGTCTGTCCCAAACCTTAGGTTGCCAGCACGGCAAAGAGCCTTCAATGCGCGTATAAGGTCTCCTTGGCCCACGTTCTTGCTGATCCACCAACCGGAGGCCGTCCGCTCAACTGGGAGCTTTCTATTACCAGGATGGACAGCTTCGGGAGTGCGCGCGACGTACCGTCTGGATCGAGCGCTCATATTGGCGAGTGCTTCTAGGACCTCAGGCGCAACTTCAGCGGTTAGGTCTACGATCGAGGCAAAGACATCGGGTAGCGTGCGGCCTCCGATACACTCGCCAAGGTATTCAGCTTTGTACTTTTGCCGACGCGGCGCATTCAGAAGTTTCGACGGTGTTCCGGCTTCTTTCGTCGCCACATTGCCGTAACTTTCAATGTCCGCGGCTAGGCTTGCCACGAGATCCCGATCGAGACTGTCCCGCATCTTGAGAATGGCGTCGACGAGTTGCACGGGCAGTTGAACCAATACGGTTGGTTCTTGTCCTCTAGGTGTCATAACTGCCTCCAAGACTTGCGATGGGTACGACGCGGGCGCTGCGTCGTGTGATAGAGAGTGATCAGCGTCCCTCCCTCGACGATTACTTGGCTTCCACGCAGCCGCTCGAGTTGCTGAATTTCTTGTTTGCGTTTGCGGATGGCACGGGCGGCATCCTTATCGGTGAGAAGGAAAGCATCATCAGCTACCCGTGTTCCCACGCGGAAGACCAAGTCAGCATCATCTTCCTTGAACCCACGCTGTCGCATGCGCGCCTGGGCGTGATGTGTCAGGGCAAGTTCAGGCATCGCCGTTCTCCTTGGCCTGTTCGACATCGACGGCCTTCGCAGTTGGTTCCATCGTCAAGAGGTCATCGAGATTCAGGTCTTTGATCGTTTCCGTGCGTTCGCGCTCGCGCTCAAGAAGCGTGTCGTGGGCAAAGATGCGCACGCGTTCCGACCCGATCTCATCCTTGAGATCTTGAATCCATGCACTGTCCTCTGGATCCATCGATTCAAGTTCATGATCGATCAGATGCTCGGTTTCTCCCAAGAGCTCCCAAGCCCGAATGCCGCCAGCAAACACTAATGCTGCTTTCTTCGTCGGGATGTCCCGCGCCAGAACCTCGCCAATGCTGACACCAACCTCATCAACCTTGAACCTAACGATCGAGTAGCGGTCGCCATCCTTGATCACTTTGGGTCGAGTGGCGTCGCGTTTGGCATCCTTGAGCTGACGAAAGTACTTGTTTGAGTAGTATGCAGCCAAGGTGGCGCGCTTGGCGTAGTCCGGAAAAGACCCGCTTTTCATCCAGCCGGCGACGGTGGATTCGCCTACACCTAGAAACTCGCCGAAAGCCTTCTGGCTGGGGAAAGCATCCCGGACAAACTGAACCATGTCCTTCTCGCCAAGCGCTTCGTCGGCTATCTTCGCGATAGCCCGGTACGAGCTACCTGGCGCTTCGTCATCCGAACCGGCCACTAGCTCTTTGTGCTCATCAAACCATTTCATATGGCAGCCTCCCTGAAAATTCGAAGTCATAGCGTCGGAAACTTCATCTGACGATGTTCATACGGCGCCATGCTGCGATGTGTCAAGCCTGAAAAATTCGATTTTCGCAGCGAGGACGCATCCTAAGTTCATATCCTGTGAGTTTCTGACCCTCTCGCAAGCAAAGCGAAGTTCAATCACGGGCGGGTGCTAATTTTCGAATCTCCCCGGCGGGCCGCTTCGTGTTCAAGAGTGGTGAAGTTCGGCAGGGTACCGCCTGTTATGATGCATCATCATAGAGAGTAAGAGGAGTGCCGGTTTCCCGGTGACGGGTTGATGGCTGGGAGAGTGGCTCCCGGCGCCCGTCGCGGGAGATAGCCGATGGGCGTTGTGGAAGTTCTGGATCCGGTCGCAACGGCGCGTGCGGGTGGCTGGAAGGTGGATGTGAGCCGGGGGGAGCGGAACGGGCGGGTGTCGTCCGAATGGTTCAACCGGCCGGATGACGAGCGGTATCTTTCGCTCGATGATCTCTGGGCCAATGTGAAAGGCCGGTCCGAGCGCAGCCGCAGCCGGGTGGTGCAGACGGCGGATATCCGCGTCGAGGCCGCGCGCGATAACCCCGAGCGGTTGCACCTGATGCTGCCGAAAGCCGAGGCGCCTGTCGCGCCGACGCATTGGGCGTTCGGCCAGCTTGCCAGCATCGTCGGCGCGCCGGCGTCCTACCTGCGCCAGTTGCCCGCGCCGTTGGCGGGCATCAACCTGCAATACGGCCTGACCAACCACCGCGCCGAGCAGGTGAAGACCTTCGAGACCGAAGATGGCCGCACTGAGTTGCGCGCCGTGACCGGCCCCGTTTATGGCCGCATCCATGACCACGAGCTGGTCGAGGCCGTGCAGCGCATCGCGGGCAATGGCACTGGCGACACGCGCTGGAAGGTGCCGGGCGTGCTCGACTGGTCGACCGGGGTCTACAACCCCGATGTCGAAATCAGCCGCGACACGACCACACTTTATGCCTCGGACCGCGATGTCTTCCTGTTCCTGGTCGATGATCGCAACCCGATCGAGGCAGGCAAGCTGCCGGATGGCTCCCCTGATCTCTATTTCCGGGGCTTCTACTGCTGGAACTCCGAGGTGGGCGCGAAGACCCTCGGCATGGCGAGCTTCTACTTGCGGGCTGTCTGCCAGAACCGCAACCTCTGGGGCGTCGAAGATTTTCAGGAGATCCGGATCCGGCATTCGAAATACGCCGCGTCGCGCTTCGCCCATGAGGCGGCCCCGGCGCTGACGCGCTTCGCCAATTCCTCGCCGCAGGGCTTCGTGAACGGCATCAAGGCTGCGCGACAGCAGATCGTGGCGCGCAGCGACGAGGACCGCCCGGATTTCCTGAGGAAGCGCGGTTTCTCGAAGGCGGAGTCCGGCAAGATCATCGAGAAAGTGCTGATGGAAGAGGGCCGCCCGCCGGAGTCGATCTTCGACTTTGTGCAGGGCATCACGCGGCTTGCGCGCGACAAGACCCAGCAGGACGCACGCCTCGACATGGAAGGGCGCGCCAAGAAGCTCCTCGACCGGGTCGGCTGACGCCAAACCCAACACAGCGACCGCCTGCACCCCCGGCGGTCGCGCCTTCCCCTTCCACACGCACGCTACTGGCCCCGCCCCGAGAGGGCAGGGGGCTTTGGCCTGCGCATTTCAGCGAGACACCCATGACCCCCCAGGAAGAAACCATCGTCCTCGAAGCCCGAGACATCCTCGGACGCTACCTTAGCCAGAACCCGGTCATCGCCAGCTGGCAGGCGCTGATGGACTATTGCGCGCTCACGGTTCGCGGTCCCATCGAGCGATTCCATGTCCTCTATCTCGACCGCAAGAACCGCATCATCGCCGATGAGCTTTTGTCGACCGGCACAGTC
>Ga0316204_10007835_pt1 | contig 15309 bp, 14 predicted proteins | sample 6monrhotite_MG_2_FD_205661 | JGI IMG/M metagenome (GOLD analysis project Ga0316204, IMG submission 205661) | Microbial mat bacterial communities from mineral coupon in-situ incubated in ocean water Damariscotta River, Maine, United States -... | ecosystem: Environmental > Aquatic > Marine >...
CCTCGCAGGGGTTCGCGACGGTCATTGCGGATAAGGGCGTCGATGACGGGCCGGCGAGCTTCAATAACTGGACGGATGCAGGTATCGACTTCGATGTCATCGTCGTCGCCACGCCGCTGGGTATTTCAGGTCGGATACTGGCGCAACTGGCGGTCCTGAAACCCAAGGGCCTGATTTTCGATATTGGCTCTCTAAAGACACCGCTAATCGATGGTATACGCGAGCTGGCAGCTGCCGGCTGCCGCGTTGTTTCCTTACATCCAATGTACGGGCCGAATACCCGTTTGTTGTCCGGTCGTCATCTGATCTTCATGGATGCGGGCAGCAGCGCTGCAATGGCCGATGCCAAGGAGTTGTTCTCCGCAACCATGGTCGAGCAAATAGATATGAGCCTGGAGGATCATGATCGTCTCATCGCGTATGTACTGGGCTTGTCGCATGCTCTGAATATCGCGTTCTTCACGGCGCTTGCCGAAAGCGGTGAGGCAGCGCCGAAGCTTGCGCAGATGTCATCCACTACCTTCGACGCACAGCTGCTGGTTTCTGCTGCGGTTGCGCAGGACAATCCGCATATGTACTTCGAGATTCAAAACCTGAACAAATTTGGCCTCGATCCGCTGGATGCGCTGTGCGAGGCGTCGGCGCGGATACGCGATGTTGTCGCGCGCGGCGACGAAGATGGTTTTGTTGATCTGATGAAAAAGGGGCAAGAGTACATTGCAACTCGCGGCTAACAGGCTTGTGCATCCGGGGCTGGCGTTCCTGAGTTTGGCAATGGTCACCGCCTGCACGCAGGAGGTGCCTGTCGAAGAGGCACCGCCGTCCGAGCCGGTCGTGGTGTATACGGCTTACGCCGACAAGACCTATCTGCCGACGCTGTTCAATGAATTTACGCAGGACACTGGCATCATCGTCATCGTCCGCAACGGCTCTGTTCCTGGGATCGTGGATGATGTTATCGATGATCTTGTCACCCCGCCCGCGGACCTCTTGATTACGCCGTCTGTCGCCGGTGTCTGGCGGGTGGCCGAAGAGGGCGAGCTGCGGCCGAACTACTCCCCTGTCGTTGCAAACAATGCGCCAGCCTGGCTGCGCGATCCGGACAAATTCTGGCTGGCACTGAGCTATCAGAAGGCCGTAATTGTTTATGACCCGCAAGCATTCGACGCCAGTGAGGTATCGGCGTACGAAGATCTGGCGGCGGAGAAATTTCGCCGCAAGCTGTGTCTCACAACTTCCGGGTTAGATATCAATCGCACCGTGATCGCGATGTTGAGCAACAAGCTTGGCGCCCGCAACGCAGAATTAGCTGTTCGCAGCTGGGTCGCGAATCTGGCTCAGCCCGTATTTGCGGACGAGGAGCTGCTGCTGCAGGCATTGGCGTCCGGCACCTGCTCAGTTGCAATCGTGACCAGTCGCGCTGCGGCAATGATGTCGGACAATAATTTGCGGGTACACACTCCCGCGGAGGCCTATGTCGATATTGAAGCTGTGGGTGTTACCCGGCACGCGCGCAACCCTGACGCAGCGCTTGCCCTTATCGATTGGATGTTGCAAAGAGAAATACAGAATCGGCATGCGGCGGCGACCGCCGCATTTCCGGTGCTGGCGGAGGCACAGGGTAGTCACAATATAGTCGCAGTAGCTGCCGGACAGGCTGAGGCTGCGAGCATGGCAGAGCGCGCTCGTTATCGCTAACTAACGACCTTTCTGACTACGGCTCATCAAGATTAGAAACAAGGGCACGCCGATGGCGGCAGTCAAGGCGCCGACCGGCAACTGCCGCGGAGCCATTATCGTACGCGCGAGCGTGTCCGCAATAACGAGCAGGCAGCCACCTGCCAGGGCCGAGGCGGGAATGACAATGCGATGATCGCTCCCCGCAGCGAGTCGTACGAGGTGCGGCACCACCAGGCCGATGAAGCCGATGACGCCAACAGTGGTCACGGATAAGGCTGTTGCGAGTGATGCAGCCGCAAATACGAGATAGCGAAAGCCGGTGACGGGTAATCCAAGGATCGCGGCCTGCAGCTCGCCGCGTGACAGCACATTCAGGTGTCGCGCCGCCAGCATGCCGGCAAGCGTGAGTATGCCTAGCGTGATCAGACTACGCGCAGGATCCAGCGCGTAGCTGAGGTCGCCCATGAGCCAGAACAGCATGCCGCGCAAATTGCTGTCGGGACTCAAAGCCAACAACAGGGTGGTTGCCGCACTGAAGCCCGCCGCAAGCACCACGCCAGTCAGCAAGAGTTTGGCCGGCGCCCAACTGCCAGTGCCACGTGCAATCGAAAATACCAACAGGGTGGCCGCCATCGCGCCGCCAAAGGCAGCGAGGTCGACCACCAGGCTGCTCATACCAAGCATCATAGCGAGCAAGGCTGCAACAGCGGCGCCACCGGACGTTCCCAGGATATAAGGCTCTGCGAGCGGGTTACGCAGCAAGACCTGCATCAGGACACCGGCGACAGCGAGCAGGCCACCAATGGCAAACGCGGTCAGCGCGCGAGAAAAACGTAATTGCAAGACGGTCTGAGTGATCTCGTTGTCACTGTCGCCACGCAATGCGGCAGCGATTTCTGCGATGCCAATATCTGCGCTACCGGATATCAATGCGACCAGCAGCGCGCTGCCGGCAGCAATGGCCAGTCCGGCCAGCAAGGCCGCAGGTCGTCCGCTGATAAACATGTTTCTCCAATTTGTGGCCCGTTGCGAGCAACAGGAACTGTTTAGGCTAATCAATGCGCGTGTTTGGTGTAAAGTAATTGTCAGTTATGGCTTTATTATCGGTTGCCATGAGCAACGACTGGATTGACGAAGAAGGGTTTCGCGCTAACGTCGGCATCATCCTGACAGATGATGCCGGTCAGCTGTTATTGGGTGGCCGCGTCAACAATAAAGGCTGGCAGTTTCCGCAAGGTGGCATGCTGGTCGGCGAAGAACCAACGGACGCCATGTATCGTGAATTGCGCGAAGAGATCGGTCTGGAGCAACATGATGTGGAACTGCTCGGCGTTACCCATGACTGGATACGCTATCGCTTGCCGGAAAAGTTCGTGCGCAGTCACAGTAAACCTCTTTGTATCGGTCAAAAGCAGCGTTGGTTCATGCTGCGGCTGGATTGTGACAACGCTAAGTTACGTTTTGATCTTGGCGAAGAGGCCGAATTCGATCGGGTTCGCTGGGTCGACTACTGGCGGCCTGTCAACGAGGTGATCTATTTCAAACGCCGTGTTTATGCGCAGGCATTGCATGAGTTAGGCGCGAGCGCTTATCCGCATGAGACGCCACCGCGTCCACGCTGGTGGCCAAAGCGCTGGCAGTCAGCCTTCGATAAAGATATCGCGCGATCTAGTAAGGCTTGACCACAGCCAGCAGCACGATAGCGATCAAAAAGATGGTTGGAATCTCGTTGAACCACCGCAGCCACTGGGTATCTTCGGCAGGGGCAGCGGTGCGTAATCGCATAATCCAGACGTAGCAGCGGTAGTGGAATGCGATAAGGCCGGCGAGCAGCGCGAGCTTGGTCCGAAACCAGCCGATATCCAGTAGCCCGGGATTAATAAGCAGTAGCCAGATGCCGAACACAGCTGTCACGATCGCGCCGATAGTCATGATTGCGAACAGACGGACTTCCATGACGGCGAAGCGGTCCCGACTCGCCGCATCCGTGGCAGTGGTGTGATAAATGAACAGTCGCGGCAGGTAAAACAGACCGGCGAACCAGGTCACCATGAATACGACGTGCAGGCCCTTGAGCCAGAGATAATATGCTGCCATCGGCATATCATGCCTAAACCTGTGAAACTCGTCACGTAACTACACCATCTTCGTGACTTGCCGCTCTTCTCACTAGCCGTGGCGCCGCGTAACATAACGTCTTTGCGCCCATAGAGATAATTTTGTCCAGACGCTCGCCATTCCATGCTCATAGCCTCGCACGCGTCATTAGCACGCGCGTTCTATTTGGCGCCATGATCGTGGTCTGTGCCTATCTGATTTACGAATTTGGTCGCATCCAGGCCAATTACAACATTGTGGATGCAGGACGTGAGCGACAAGAGTATATGGATCGAATTGCCACCCTCGATGCAGAGATCGTTGCGCTGAAAGAAGGCATTGCGCAGTTGGAGACAAATCGCGATATCGATCGTTCTGCGTATAAGGACGTTGAGAAGAGCCTGGTTACTTTGCAGGCGAAGATTCAGGAACAAACCAACGAAATCGCTTTTTATCGCGGCATTGTGTCCCCTGAGGACGGCGTAGCGGGTCTGCGGGTGCAGGATCTTCGTCTTACCCGTACCGGCACCGAGCGAGCGTACATGGTGCGTCTGGTATTGGTGCAGTCACTGAAACACGACCGCACGGTTTCGGGCGATATTGGTCTGACGGTTGAAGGCGTGCAGGATGGTAATGATGTCAGCTATCCTTACTCGCAATTGCTGGGCGATGAGGCGGAAAGCAGTTGGCCGTTCAAATTTCGCTATTTCCAGGACTTTGATCGCGAGATCGTATTGCCCGATGGTTTTACGCCGGAGAATATCAAGATCGAAGTGCGCTCGAAAACGCGTTCGATCTCCAGTATTGAAGAAAGTTTTTCCTGGACGACGAGTCCAGGCTAGTGCAGGAGTATTAAATGTTTAACAAGAAGCAACGCAGACACACGGTGGTTGATACCCTGGTAGGTGCAAACACCAGAATCAACGGCGATCTCAATTTTGAAGGTGGTTGTCATGTCGACGGCACCGTGAAGGGTAATGTCAGCGCCGATACGGATAGTAACTCCGCACTCAGTGTGAGTGAGGATGGTACGGTTGAGGGCGGCGTAACCGTGCCTTATGTCGTGCTGCACGGCATTGTACGTGGTGACGTATTTGCAACCAAAAGGGTGGAGCTTGGTCCTACTGCAAGAGTGATCGGCAACGTTTATTACAATTTGATCGAAATGGCCATTGGTGCCGAAATTAACGGTAAACTGGTGCACCAGCCTGAAGGTCAGGTCGCTTTGTTGGAACAAACAACGCGTATTGATGAGTCAGCGGCGTTGGCCGCAGAATCGTAACGAAAGAGAGTTTACAGATAATGAGTTCGCATACCCCCGTGATAGGCAGCACCGCGCCGCCACCGCCCATCGTCTTCACCGACGCTGCTGCGCATAAAGTTGGCGAGTTGATCGAGGAAGAAGATAACCAGGAGCTCAAGCTGCGGGTGTTCATTTCCGGTGGCGGATGTTCGGGTTTCCAATACGGCTTCACGTTTGACGAGAAGATCGAAGACGGCGACAGTCAAGTTGAGAATCAAGGCGTCACGTTAGTGATAGATCCAATGAGTGTTCAGTACCTGATGGGTGCGGAAATCGATTACAAAGAAGACCTGCAGGGTGCGCAGTTCATTATTCGTAATCCAAACGCAGCAACGACTTGCGGTTGTGGCTCTTCCTTTACCGTCTGATTCCTCCGCCGAGGTCATTGCAGCCGTAGACCTCGGTTCCAATAGTTTTCATATGATCGTTGGCGAAGTCCGACACGGGCAGGTCGTCATTCTCGATCGCCTGCGTGAGACGGTGCGCCTGGCCGAGGGCCTTACCAAGTCCGGCGAACTGTCTGCTGAGGCCAGAGATCGCGCCATCGATTGCCTGTCACGCTTTGGAGAACGATTGCGCGACATGCATGCCGGCAGCGTCCGTGCCGCAGGCACCAGCACTTTGCGTCGAGCCCATGAGGAGTCCGGTTTCATTACGGACGCCGAGGCCGCTTTGGGGCATCCGATCGAAGTCATTTCCGGCCAGGAAGAGGCACGCCTTATTTATTCTGGCGTGATTAGTAGCCTGCCACTCAATGAGGGCAAGCGGCTGGTGATGGATATCGGCGGCGGTAGTACTGAATTGATTCTTGGCGAGGGCTTGCGGCCGAAACGCCTCGAGAGCCTGCATCTTGGTTGCGTGTCGATGACGGAGCGCTTTTTCAAGAACGGCAAGATCAGCAGAGCTGCATTTGAAAATGCACGCAATGCAGCGCGTCTGGAGCTACGTCCGGTTAAAGCGTTTTTCCGCGACGCCGAGGATGTGGAGGCGATCGGCACCTCAGGTACGATCATATCTACCGAACGCGTTGCCACCGAACTGGGCTTTACAGATACCCATACCCTGTCCAGCGAAGTACTGGAAAAACTAATCGGGCGTGTTCTGGAGTTTGACTCCACCGACGAACTGGAACTACCAGGACTATCGGAACGCCGATCACAGGTATGGCCAGGGGGGCTGGCTATTCTGGCTGAGCTGATTTCCGCCCTGCGCATAAAGCAATTGACGATTGCAGCTGGAGCGATGCGAGAAGGCTTGTTGCAAGACATGCTGGGTCGTATTCAACATGAAGACGCGCGCGAACAGAGCGTGCGCGCGATGATGGCGCGATATCAGGTCGATGAGGCGCAAGCCAAGCGCGTAGCGATGACGGCCGAGCAGCTGTTGCAGCAGTGTGCCGCCGAGTGGGGGCTGCAGCGACCGCTGTTCTCGCACATGCTGGAGTGGTCCGCGTGTTTGCATGAAATCGGGCTCGACATATCGCACGACGGCTTTCAACGTCACGGTGCCTATATTGCTGAGAATGCCGACATGCCAGGTTTCCCGCGTGCCGAAAAACGTCTGTTGGCGTATTTAATCGAAAACCAACGGCACCGGTTTGGCACGCGTCTGCTGAAGTCCCTGCCCAGAGACTGGCGTCAGTCCGCATTGCGTCTTTCGATGTTGCTGCGCCTCGCCGTCCTGCTGAATCGGAACAGGAGCTTGATCGATATGCCGTCTGTCGATCTGGAGGTGAGCGAAACAGCGATGATTCTAGGCTTTGATGCGGATTGGCTGAATTCAAATCCGCTGACAATTGCAGACCTGGAACGGGAACAGGGCTATTTGCGCGGTTCCAGGTACAAGTTGAGATTTAGCTAGGCGCTGCCAACAATTCGAGGAAGGTTTCCTGCGCACAGACTCTCGGCTGATCGCCTGGACTCAGGCGTTCGTAACTGCCATCGCCATGCAGTATCCAGGCCTGACAATTGTCCGCCAGGAATAACTCAAGGTCGTGCATGATCTGCACCTTCATCGCTTTTTGACGAATCTCGAAGCAGGACTCATTGCGGCGAAACAGGTTACGTTCCATCCAGTCGGCACTGGAACAGTAGAATTCGCCATTTCCCTCATTGGCAAAGAAATAGACGCGTGAGTGTTCAAGAAAGCGACCAATAATGGAGCGGACGCGAATGTTTTCCGAAAGTCCGGGCACCCCCGGCCGCAGTGTGCAGATGCCGCGGACAATCAGATCGACGCTGACGCCGGCCTGAGACGCTTTGTACAGGGCATCGACGATGGCGGGCTCATTCAGTGAATTGATCTTGGCGATGATGCGACCCTCACCACCTGCGCGAGCGATGCTCGCTTCACGCTCGATCTTTTCGATCAGCGCATCATAAAGGCTGAACGGAGAGACGAGCATTCTGCTTAGGCCGCGCGCTTCGGTGAGACTGGTCAATTGCAGAAATACCTTATGCACATCCTCGCCGAGGCGGCGACTGCTGCTCATGTAGCCATAGTCGGTATACACGCGGGTGGTCGCGTGATGATAATTACCGGTACCCAGATGCACATAACGAACCAGCTGATCATTCTCGCGGCGCACGACCAGGGTCATCTTGGCATGAGTCTTGAAGCCGACCAGCCCATAAACGACATGTGCGCCGGCTTCCTGTAAGCGGCTGGCCAAACCAATATTCGCGGCCTCATCGAAGCGGGCCATCAATTCAATAATAACGGTCACTTCTTTGTCGGACCTTGCGGCAGTGACCAGATGATCGACGATCGGCGAGTCCGCTCCGGTTCGATACAGCGTCATTTTTATCGCCAGTACGTCGTCGTCGGTCGCTGCAGATTTTATGAAATCGATCGTTGGCGCGAATGACTGATAGGGGTGATGCAGGAGAACGTTCTTGCTTGCCAGCAGCGAGAAAATATTTTCATCGCCGCTGAGCTCTGCTGGTTGACCCTGTGTGAAAGGTGCATACGACAGCCCAGGCTGCTCTTCGATATCGCAAATGGTTGCGAGGCGATTGAGATTTACCGGCCCCTCCACCAGGTACATGTCGTCGCGATCCAGTTGAAAGTGATCGAGCAGGAATTCCTGCAGGTCGTCCGGACATTCGTGGCTTACTTCGAGTCGGACGGCTGCTCCATAGCGACTCGCCTCAAGTTGGCCTTCGAGCGCGAGCACCAGGTCGTTGACCTCCTCATCATCGACATAGAGATTACTATTGCGTGTGACTCTGAACTGATAACAACCGCTGACCTCGAGTCCGGGGTAAAGTTTGTCAATGTGCTCCCGGATGACGGTTGAGAGAAACACGTAGTCGTCACATCCGGGTGAACTCAAGTGCTCGGGTAAACGAATGATCCTTGGCAGGGATCTTGGTGCCTGCACCATGCCGCGATGCCGTTTGCGACCAAACGCATCTTTGCCATGCAGGCGAACAATGAAATTCAAGCTCTTGTTGAGAACCTTGGGGAAGGGGCGGGAAGGATCGAACGTCAATGGCGTCAGGACGGGCATGACCTGATTTAGAAAATAGTCATGCAGCCACTGTCGCTGATCATCCGTCCAGTTTTCGGCGCGTACGAAGCTAATACCGGCCGTCGCCAATTCCGGAAACAAGACCTCGTTTAGAAGTTGATACTGCTGTTTCACCAGCCCCAATATGCCCGGATGCAGGGCATCGAAAACACTTTTTGCGGACAGTTTCTCCGGACCGAGTGCAGGCGCGCCGATCTCCATGTGCTGCTTCAGTGCGGCCACGCGTATTTCGAAGAATTCGTCGAGATTGGTACACGATATGCACAAGAATCTCAGGCGTTCCAGCAGGGGCACTTCACGGTCGAGTGCCTGGGCAAAAACGCGCTTATTGAACTCAAGCTGGCTGAGCTCACGATTGATGTACAAATCGGCAGGCGGTTTCGCGCACGCGTCCATGTCGTTCTCATGTGATCGGGCCGATCAGTATAGCAACGACCTTGTTTCGAAAACGTTACGCAATTACCGAATTAGTGAGGCTCCTGGTGAGGTTCGAAGAGCATCCCCAGCAGCACTGCCGCATTCGCCCCTGTAACCGACGGCAGGTTACCGGGCAAATTCTGCTGATGGCGCATGGCCAGCCACGCAAATGCGACGGCTTCTACCCAGTCCGGATCCAGCCCGGCTACCGACGTCGGGGCGACCGTGATACTTGGCAGGCGAGACGCCAGCTGCTTCATCAGGGTCGCGTTGCGAGCACCGCCACCGCACACCAGCAGATCATCGGTTTCGGGAGCGAAATCGGTAATTGCGTCCGCGATCGTTGTAGCGCTTAGTGCACATAGTGTCGCCTGCACATCGGCCGGCTCGACCGAGCTTACGTCGTGCGCTTCGATCCAGCGCAAATTGAACTGCTCAAATCCTGTGCTCTTTGGTGGTGCATAGGCGAAATACGGCTCACTCAGGAAGCGCTCCAGCAACTCAAGATCGATTGAACCTTGCTGTGCCCAGCGGCCATCCTGATCGAATGCCTGATCGCGATGCTTGCGCACCCACGCATCCATGAGCGAATTGCCCGGGCCGGTGTCAAATCCGATCGTATCGTGCTTGTCCGCCAGCAAGGTTACGTTTGCGACGCCGCCAATATTTACGACACACCGAGTTTTGCCCGGGGCGCTGAACAGCCACTCGTGAAAAACCGGCGCGAGTGGCGCGCCCTGACCTCCTGCAGCTATGTCAGCGCTTCGAAAGTCGGCGACGGTGCGGATGTTGGTGCCGTCCGCGATTAGCTGTGGATCGCCTATCTGCAGCGAAAAAGGCGTTTCGATATTCGGCTGATGGCGTAAGGTCTGACCATGACTGCCGATCGCAGTAATAGCTGCTGCCTTGACTCCCGCAGCGTCGAGCAGGGCTAGTGCTGCATCCCGAAAACACTCGCCGGTTGCGCGGTGCAGCTCGGCAACATTGTCAATTTCCTGGTCAAGCGGAATGGCGATAGCGTCCAGCAGCTGTTGTCGCAGTGCCGCCGGATATGGGTAGTCTCGTGTAGCCAGGATCTTGATCGACGCTGTGTCGAATTCGACCAGCGCCGCGTCGATACCATCCATGCTCGTTCCGGACATCAGGCCGACATAGATGTCGCTCATTTCACCCTACGGGGCTGCGAAAGCAATAGACGCAAGCTGAGTGCGCTTGAATTGTTCTAGTTCTTCAAGGATCGGGCCGGACGCGGCCAGGAATTCCTGTCGATACTTGTCGGCGATCGGGTCTGCCTGAGGCAGCTCGACTGTACGTGGATTGCGGTGCACTCCATTTATCCGGTACTCATAATGCAAATGGACCCCGGTGACGAGTCCGGTCTTTCCCACGTAGCCGATGGTCTGGCCTTGGCGAACTCGGCTGCCGTTGCGCACATTGCCAACAAATCGCGACATGTGTGCATACAAGGTTGTGATATTGCCGCCGTGCTGCAAAATGACGACGTTGCCGTAACCATTTTGCACGCCGCGGAAAATAACCTTGCCATCACCCGATGCCTTGATCGGTGTGCCGCTCGGAGCGGCGTAGTCAACGCCACGGTGTGGGCGAACGGTTTTAAGCACTGGGTGGCGACGGTTCGGGTTGAACGACGAACTTACGCGAAAGTCGACAGGTGAGCGCAAGAACGCTTTGCGAACGCTATTGCCATCGGGCGTGAAGTAGTCGGAGCGACCGGACTCGTCGACAAAGCGAATCGCTCGGTTGGTTCTGCCGTTGTTATTAAATTCCGCAGCGACGATCTCGCCGTCGGTGACGAATTCGCCGTCCTGCCAGATTTCTTCCCACTGAATATAGAAATTGTCGCCTCTGCGAATATCGAGGACAAAATCGACGTCCCAGGCGAAGATCCCGGCCACGTTCATAATCAGCTTGTCTGACAAACCGGCATCGGCACCACTCTCATAGAGAGATGATTCGATAACGCCGTATGCCATGCGTTTACGCTTTTCGATCGGGCGGTCAATGATGGACGCAACAAAGCCGGTGTCGCCACGGCTTACTTCGAGCGCGCTGGTGAGATTCAGTACCGAATACATACTGACGAGCTCACCATCGGTATGTTTGATCTCGAAAACGTCACCGGGCTTTATCCTGCGGAAGCGTGTCTTTGCCTCGTCCAGGCGTGCTATGGCGGCCAGATTTCCAAGATCCAGATGATGGCTGCGGAAGAGTTTGTCGAGCGTATCCCCCGACTTAATCTCAAGCGTCAGAGTTTCGTACTCGGGTTCTGGTGCATACACGAGTGGAACGCGGCTGACGACGTAGTCATCGCTCGCTAACTCGTCGCCCGGTGTCGCGGTCAAGCCGGGTTCTACAATTACAGGTATGCGATCGTCGGATGAAAAATCGAGCGTCGACAACAACGCCAGCCCGAGAAGCGGGATACCGAGACCAACGACGAACCATTGCAACGCCTTAGACTTCTTTGGCGATTTTGTGGCCGTCGGTTTGTAATCGTGTAGCAGTTGACTGCTCGAACGACGCAAGTCGGCGTCCCCGTGATTCAGGATGCCGATACTCTACCGTGAGGTTTCGTACAGGTCAAAGAAAGGTGTTATAAGTCATGGTCTTAAAACAATGCTAAAGTTCTGCGGCAAATTACAGGCGCAACCCAATTTCATGACTAATATTGAGCAACAAATGCAGGAGCTGATCCGCGGCACGGAAGAAGTGCTTCCGGCTGGGGGGCTTGAGGCAAAACTGAAGAAAGGCCGACCGCTGGTTGTCAAAGCCGGTTTCGATCCGACGGCTCCGGACTTGCATATTGGCCACACCGTGTTGATCAACAAGATGCGTCAGTTTCAGGAGTTTGGCCACGAAGTGGTCTTTCTGATCGGCGATTTCACCGGCATGATCGGCGACCCATCAGGCAAGAATGCAACGCGACCGCCGTTGTCGCCTGAGGAAATCCAGGCCAACGCAAGAACCTATCAGTCGCAAATATTCAAGATCCTCGACGAAAAGCTGACCCGGATCGAGTTCAATTCCACCTGGATGGGGGAGATGGATGCGGCTGGGTTAATCAAGCTGTCGTCGCACCACACGGTTGCGCGCATGCTGGAGCGCGATGATTTCAACAAGCGCTACACCGGCGGACAGCCGATATCGATTCACGAATTCATGTACCCGATCGTGCAAGGCTACGATTCAGTGGCGTTGCAGGCTGACGTTGAGCTCGGCGGAACCGATCAGAAATTCAATTTGCTGGTCGGCCGGCAGTTGCAGCAGGACTTCGGCCAGGAGCCACAGATTGTTCTGACCATGCCGCTGCTGGAGGGCCTCGACGGCGTGCAGAAGATGTCGAAGTCGCTGGGCAACTATATTGGTATTACAGACGCCCCAGGAGAAATGTTCGGCAAAATCATGTCGATTTCGGACGAGTTGATGTGGCGATACTTTGAGCTATTGAGTTTTCGCCCGCTGGATGATGTTGCCGCAGTGCGCAAAGGAGTAGAGGACGGCCGCAATCCTCGCGATGCGAAGTTTGAGTTAGCAGCCGAAATGGTAGCGCGCTTTCACGACTCCGCTGCTGCGACGGCCGCCCAGGAAGAATTTGTGGCTCGATTTCAACAAGGTGCCATGCCGGATGAGATTCCGGAGGTTACTTTGAGCAGTGATGCAGGTCAGCTGGGAATCGCGCACCTGCTTAAAGGCGCCGGGCTGGTTTCCAGTACGTCTGAGGCCTTCCGCATGATCAAGCAGGGTGCCGTGAAGATTGACGGCGTGCGTGTCGAAGACCGCGGGCTGCTTATCGATGCCGACAGCGCTGATGTGTATCAGGTTGGCAAACGCAAATTTGCACGAGTACACGTCAAATAGAAGGAAACTCAGGGCCCGTTCGGCGTCTAATCAAGCTATGAAAACAATAAAAACTCTGTTGCCAGCGCTATTGATGATTATCGCGGCACCAATATGGGCCGACGATTTTGCGGCAGCAGAAAAGCTGGAGATGGAGCGCCAGGAGGCTTTTCGAACCGAGTTTGCCTTAATCGTTGAAAGTCTGAATCTTGGCTCTTTCGAGCTTTTTGTCGCCGCAATCGATCCGAGTGACTTTCTGCAGCGTATCTACGGGCTGCGGCTGATAGATCTAAACGTCAAGAAGAGCTTTAACGAACGCGCACAGTCGCAGTTTCACAGCCTGGTCCGAGATGCGTTTCGTGATTCGAAAGGTGAGATCAAGGCAAAGGTCCTTGGCATAGAGTCACGCGGCGACCGCGGCCGCGCTATTGTTCGATTTGACTTGCCGAATTTTCAATTCAGCTATCACGAATACGACCTTGCGCTGGATGAAGATGGCCGCGTCGTGATTATCGACTGGATCGACTACCTGCAAGGTGAGCGCTACACCGATGCCATCGGAACGTCGCTGGTTATGGCGGCACCAAGCGAAGCCGCGGTCCGCAAGTTGATCGACTTCAAGAACGTCAAGCAGGCCGATTTATTTCAGTTTACGGAGTTATTGAAAGCGGCGCGTGACCGCCGGACGGAGAAGTATGTTGAGATACTGTCCGGGTTGAATCCCGAGCTGCAACGGCAGTCTTTGGTCGTGCTGCTCACTGTGCAGCTAAGCAAAAATGCCAATAATCGTCGTTTTCTGCGTATTGGCCTCATGCAGATGGACGAGCACGCGCCGGAAGAGCCGCTGTTCTCGCTGATGTTGCTGGACTACTACGTTCCATCGCAACGATATGACAAGGCTATCGCCGCCCTGCAACGCACCTATGCGAAGTTTGGTTTTGACGATGCCGCCATGGAAGCACGGCTTTCGGCGATTACGCTGGCGCAAGGGAATGCCGCTGACGCCAACGCATTCGCTGAGCGAGCCATCCTTATGGAACCACAGCTTGAGCTGGCCTGGTGGTCGGCACTTCGTGCACGCGTTGCCGTTGCAGACTTTGCAGCAGCCGTAGAGGCATTACAGCGACTCGAAGATGAGCATGGCCATAAGCTGGGTGCCGAGCAGCTCAAAGGCGACAAGTCGTTCGCAGCATTGCTGGCAGCAGACGAATTCAAGGCCTGGGCTGCGGCGCGCTAGCAGTCTGCGGCCGATGCAAATCATCGACTACGATCCAGCGCTTGCCAGTGCGTTTGAGCGCCTCAATCTGGAATGGCTGGAGAAGTATTTCTGGGTAGAGGACATCGACAAAGCCATATTGTCGAACCCGGGCGCCGAGGTCATTGCGCATGGCGGCCATATCCTGTTCGCGCAGCAGGCCGATGAGATCATAGGCGCCGTGGCATTGAAGCATCATGGGGCCGGGCGCTACGAGCTTACCAAGATGGCCGTAACGGCTAATCAGCAGGGGGCTGGCTACGGTCGAGCGTTATTGCTTGCGGCAATTGCGCGTTTCGATTCGATTTCCGGCAAAAATCTCTTTCTCGAAACACATAGCAGTCTGCAAACCGCGATCAAACTGTATGAGTCTGCGGGTTTCCGCCACGCAAGCCATCCAACGGGCTCAGACTACGCCCGATCAGACACCTATATGATCTATGAGCCAAGCTGAAACTCACTGATAAATAAAGAAAAGCTGATCCGAGTCGAGCTGTCTGCAATGAATCTTCACATTTGTTTGCAATAAGTGTTGACGAGCAGACGATCGTAGCTATAATGCCCGTCCGCTGCAGGTACGGTGTCCTTCAGCGAACCACTAATTAGAACGACCCAACAGGCCCGGGCTGTTAATTTATCCCGTTTGGCCTGTATAATTGTGGGCTGCCTCGCGCAAGTGAGGCGTGTTCTTTAACAACTTAATCAGATAATTTGTGTGGGTGCTTGCGTTGGAATTTGCATTGGCAAAATCAACGTAAGAACCAAGTCAGTTTTAAGTAATTGAGATTGGGGATTACGTCTTTAGATAAAGCTCATAGCTTTAAACTGAAGAGTTTGATCCTGGCTCAGATTGAACGCTGGCGGCATGCCTAACACATGCAAGTCGAACGGAAACGATGGAAGCTTGCTTCCAGGCGTCGAGTGGCGGACGGGTGAGTAACACTTAGGAATCTACCCAGTAGCGGGGGACAACTCGAGGAAACTCGAGCTAATACCGCATACGCCCTACGGGGGAAAGCAGGGGATCTTCGGACCTTGCACTATTGGATGAGCCTAAGTCGGATTAGCTTGTTGGTGAGGTAAAGGCTCACCAAGGCGACGATCCGTAGCTGGTCTGAGAGGACGATCAGCCACACTGGGACTGAGACACGGCCCAGACTCCTACGG
>Ga0316204_10007836_pt1 | contig 15308 bp, 7 predicted proteins | sample 6monrhotite_MG_2_FD_205661 | JGI IMG/M metagenome (GOLD analysis project Ga0316204, IMG submission 205661) | Microbial mat bacterial communities from mineral coupon in-situ incubated in ocean water Damariscotta River, Maine, United States -... | ecosystem: Environmental > Aquatic > Marine >...
AGGTTGAGCAGGCCTTGCTCATGCACGACGCCGTTGCCGAATGTGCGGTCGTTGGCCAGTCGTGTGACGAGCGCGGAACCATTGTTGCGGCGCATGTTGTTCTGAAGCAGCCGCTTCTGGCAGGTGAGGAGATGGTCAAGGAGTTGCAGAACTTCGTGAAACTGACGATTGCGCCCTACAAATATCCGCGGGCTGTGCATTTCACCGAGGCGCTCCCCAAAACCCAGACCGGGAAAATCCAGCGCTTCCGCCTGCGCGACTGAGGCGTCAGTATTCCGTGCGCCAGCGCAATGCGACCGAGGCCTGCGTGTCGCCGGTCAGGCGAGAGAGCAGAGAAAAATCCGGTGTCAGCGTCCATTCGAGGCGTGCAGATGACAGCGCCGTGCCCCGGCTTTCCAGTTCGAGATAGACGTTGTCGGTGAGTTGCTCGCCGCCGGTGACACGAATTTCGCCGTTCTCGCCGGTTGCAAAGTCCAGTCGGTCCAGCCCGGCCGCGCGGCGCAACCCGCCAACGATTCCGAACAAATTCTGCCCGGAAAGCTGGGCAGCAATGGTGGCGGTTTCAAGCGGGCTGAGCTGACCGGAATTCCGGTCGAAAAGCAGGCGCGCCAGAATCTCATCCTGCGGCAGGGCCGGTTGGCTGGACAGGGTCAAGGACGGTGAAGCGACCGGGCCTTCAACCCGCGCATTTACCGTGATGCTATCGCGTTGATGCCGGGCGAGCAGATTGATTTCAGCCGAGGACACATCGCCATTCAGCGAAACCCGACCTTCTTCCATTCTGAAGGCCCGGTTGAGTAATATGGCGCGCCCGTAAATCAGATGTGCATCGCCGACGATGTTCGGCGACGTTGGATGTCCGGTGACGTACCAGTCACCGCGCCATTCCGTCGAAAAAGTTTCGGCGGAAACGAAAATACCTTCATTGGCCCGGACCCTGTAATCCAGAGTTACGGGAATGCGGCGCCGTCGTTGGCCGTTTTCACCATCCGGGCGATTGATTTCCGTGACATCGATCTCGGCAAAAGAGGCGGCGCTTGCCTCGGGTGGCCGCGCATCGACCCGGTTGAGGACGGCACTGCCGGCAATATGGATGGCCTGCTCGCTTAGTGTTATGTTGGCATTTCCGGTCGTGACGATGTTCAGATCCGGGCGGCGAACGGCGTTGAAATTCGTGAATTCCAATGTTGTTTCCGCGCGCCATCCGTCATCGACATTTCTAGCGGATCCAGTTGCTGAAAGAATCCCGCTCCGCCCGTCTTGCGCGGAAAACCGTTGAATTTCCAACGCGCCGTTTTCCCAGTTGGCCAAAGCCGATACATTGGTGACGCTGATGCCCAATTCCTCGGAGACATAGCGTCCGTTCTGAAATTCCGTGATGCCAGACAATTGTGGGCTGAACGTTGTTCCGGAAACCACCAATTCCGTGCTGAGTTCACCCGCCAGTTGTCGCGTGTCGCCCAGAACGAGCGCCAGCAAAGGTTCGATCGCGCCGCCCAGTGAAATCTGACCGCTCAGCGGTGCATCGGTACGCAATTGCTCAAGCCCGGACACTCGCCCGGCGCGGTGAAGGCGCGCTGTACCGGCCAATTCATCACTTCGGACGTCGAGGGTAAGGCTTAATCCATCATCCAATCGTCCGGAAAGGTTGAAATCGACAGCACTGCCTATTCGAAACTGTCGTATCCGGAGTTGTTCGGCTTCGGCGGTGACATCGCCGGTCCAAAGTCCGTCGCCATAACGCAGGAAAAGATCGAAACCGACTTCGCCTTCCAGCGCGGGCAAGGCACCAGCAGTTGCCAGAATATCGGCAGGCAAGTCCGTAACCGTCACACGCAGCCGATTGTCGGCTGTCCACCGCAACCGAACATTTCCGCCACCCGTCGCGAGCCGACCGTGAAATTCCGGAATTTCATCGGCAAAGCGATAGATAAGCGGATCAATGGTCTCGATGGGTATTCCGGCCCAGTCGCCGCTCAGACGCGCCGACACACGTTCATCAGTCAAAGTTGCTGTCGCGGCCAGGGTATACGGATCGCGAATAGTTCCCGTTGAATTCGCAGTAATGCGTGTGCTGGAATTGTCGCGGAAAATTGTGACTTCAAGGCTCGAGATTTCGCCCTGTTCGATTTGCCAGTCTTGCCCGTTCAGGCTGGCTTGTATTCCATTTTCATTGAATGTTGCTCGCGCTGTGAACGCAAAGGCATCGAGCTGCCCGTCATCGACGACAATCCGGATCAGGCCGGTAGAGCGTTCTGCTGCGCCCAGCGCCCGCAGATTGCCAAAATCGGTCCTGGTTTCGAGCTGCCAGTCGGCAGATTGTTGCGCGCTTGAAATCTCGAACTCCAGGCCCAGTTGAGGGCGTTGAAATTCCCGGCCCGAGATCGAGAATTGCGGTGTCGATAAAACCGCATTTCCGGATGCTGACAGACCCTCGCCTTGTGCCTCGATTGCGATTGCCGCGCCGCCGCCCAGCGTCGCGTTTGCAATCGCGACATCCCCGTTGACTGCCGCGTCCAGCGTTGTTGACCAGTTTGCGCCTTGACCATTTGCGCCGCCGCGAACCAGCGCGCCGTCGCTGGTCAGGCGGACATCGGACAGGCGCCAGTCGGAATAATTCGATTCAACCCGGGCGGTGAGGCGCAGGTTTGTAAGCAAACTTGCCAGCCGCGCCTCAGTCCATTGCAGATTCGCCCCGTCGATGGCCACATCCATCCGTACGCCCTGGCGGGAGCCCTCAGCGATACGGACATCTGCAGATGCGGCGCCCGAAACCTGATCTGTCAGCAATCCGGCGTCATTGATCGTCAGATTTGTATCCGCGGTGACGATCCAGCCCGCGGGGTCAATGCTGACATCACCTGTAATGGCAAAGGCGTCTGCGTGAATGTCGAGTCCGCTGATTTCATAAAAATTGTCGCGTTGATGCGCTTCAAACGCCACTCCGATCCAAGGCAATTCCGTAACCGGTGATGCTTCCGGCAACGTTAGAGCGGTCGCCGTGATGTCGGCAAATACGGCATTCTGTCCGTCATGCCGCGTGAAGAGCAGCGCTCCGCCTGCAGCCGCGATACGCGTTCCCATCGCATCCAGTGACCGCAATTCCAAAACGCCATCGGCAGAGATTCCCGAGGAGAGATCAATCGTCCCCGACCATCGGGTTTCTGCCAGCGATACCGCCGTGCCGGTGAAGGCGGTCCAGACCGGTTGCCCGACAATGATTTCAGCGCGCGTCCGGCGATTATCGAGCGGATTTGCCAGTATTTGCCACCCTGCGCCTGTGGCTTCGACGGTGTCGGGCCAGAATGGCGCCAGACTGCCGGATGCGTGAACCCGAGCTTCAAGACTGATTGGCAGGCTGCGAATGGACGCCAATAGCTGCCCATCCGTATCGATATGCGCTGACCACCGGCCGTCCTGCCAGTCAAATTCAGTGGAGGCGGCTTCCCGATCTGAAATGGACAGCATGGCTGATCCATTCCCTTGTTCAGGCGAGCCGGTCATCCGGCCAGACAGGCGCGCGTCCCGGCCATTCAATTGAAACAGCGTTCCGAGCGGACCCACGCCGGATATAAAGGCGTCGATATTGCCGTCGAGTTGACCCTGAGGTGACCAGGTGAGCTCGCCTTGCAATCGATCCCCCTCGCGATCGGTCCTAACGATACTGGCTTCCAGATAACCGCGGCCCTGCATGCGCGCGCGCCCGTTCAATGAGAAGGCTGCCGCTTCGCCTACGACGTCTTCATGCAGCGCGATCTGTGCAATGGTGACAGCCCCAATTCGAATCGACGGGATCGCGCCGCCTCTGCTTGTACCCGGCGACGGGACAGGCTGGCGCAAGACCTCGATACGGCTGGCCGCCAGGGCTTTGACGTCGAAATTCCGGCTGAATAAAGCCAGGCTGTTCCATTGGACGGAAAGGTTTTCTACGATCAGGAAGACGCCGTCGGAATCACTGACCCTGAGCTCCTCCAGTATGGCATGTTGCAGAACGTTTCCGCTCAATCCGTCAAGTTCGACAACGAGGCCTCTTGGCAATTCCCTGCCGTCGGCGAAATGCAGAACGGCCCATCTACCCAATGGTCCGGTGATGGCCATCACGGCAATCATCGCCATTGCTGTCAGGACACCGACAATCCCGCCCACGAGAATCAGCCAACGACGCAAAAGCGGACGGGAGGCAAGCATCAAAATGCCTGCCCGATGCTGATATAGACGTGAATTGGGTCTTCACCGGCGCGGCGGTCCAGCGGCGTGGCGATGTCAAATCTGATCGGCGCGAAATCGAGAAAGTATCGAATGCCCAGACCGACGCCGGTTCGCAGCTCGTCGAATTCCGGCGTGCGACTGGCGCTGGCAAAAGCGGTATCGACAAAGGCGACCGCCCCCCAACGCCCTTCGCCGCGCCAGCGCAGCTCGGCATTGAATTCCGTCACCGACAAGCCGCCGGCGGGCGCGCCCGTCGCGTCAATCGGCGAGAGTGACTGATATTCGAAACCGCGCGCCGAACCGCCTCCGCCCGCATAGAAGCGCTGGTCGGCGGCCAGACTTGTGGACGCGGCCCCAACGATTGTACCGAGACGCATGCGCGCGGCCGCAACCAGCCGGGCCGAGATCGGATAATAGGCGCTCGAACGAATTTCGGTCTTGAGATAGGTTGCATCGGTGTCGCCAAAACTGTGACCCGGATTCAGGATCACGGCGGCAAATACACCCGATTGCGGGTTCAATGGATTGTCGCGTTGGTCAAACGCCAATGCAGAGGTCAGTCGAAAGGAATTGATGTCGCGCTCGCCCGATCCGTCGGTCACTCGGGAAATGTCGACAAAGGCGCCCAGTTGCAGATCAAGATCGTTTTCAAGTTCGCGAAACAGATCGATGCCGGCTGAAAACTCATTCTGTTGAAATGCGTCTGTATCTTCGGATTTGACACCGGCATTCAATACCAGACGCTGATCAATGCGCCGCCAATAGGGCAGCGACAGGCGCGCGCCAAGGGATTGGACCAGGGATGCCAGTTCAACGCTGAGTGTCAGCGTTTCATCGCCGCCAGACAGATTGCGGCGCGACCAGGCCAGGCTGGTGCCCGCGCCCTCGCTGGTCGAAAGGCTGATTGTCGCCTCAACGGCATGTCGCGGTGCAGGATCAAGCTCGACGATGAGGGGGCGAAGTTCACTGCCGCTTTCCTGCTCGCCCAGCGTCACGCGCGCCCGTCGCACGCTTTCGAGCCGTTCGAGTCGGCGTGAAAAATCGTCGATTCGCGTCCTTTGCGCGGGCAATCCGGTTTCTATTTCAGCGAGGCGTTCCACGAATTCGTGTCGCCAGGCCGTGCTTTCCAGTTCGACCCCGCCAAAGCGGGCGAAGGCGCCGGTCTGGTATCGAAAGGTCACGTCGCCAGCCTGGCGGGCATGATCAATCGAGACGTCTCGCGGCAATGCGCGTGCGTCGGGCCATCCGGCATTTTCCAATGCTGCCTGTCCCGAGGCCTCGGCGGCCAGCACCCAGTCGGCTGTCAGAATGTTGTTGACCGGTTCCGCGATGGCGGTTCGCGCGATCAACTGGGATTGTCGTTCGCCGGTTTCAACAGACAGGTCGCCAATGTGAAATGCTGAACCTGCGTTAACCCTCAGATTTGGGCGACCGTCGCTGGCAATTTCCCCGTCCACTCGCGCAGCATAATACCCTTGGGAACGGAGAAAACGCTGTGTGCGATCCTGCGCCGTGCGCAAGTCCCGACGTATGGCGATTTCTTCGTCGGGGGCGGTTTTGGACGTGCCAAGAATTTCATAGATTCGCGCTTCCAGAACCGGGTCTGAAATGCCGTGCAGACGTGCCAATGGTTCGTCAGCCTGCACGGCTGCCGTCATCAAAATCAACAAAAGTAACGTCGCACGGATCATGTCAGACTATTCAAGCCTTCCTGGCCTTATACAGCGCGCCTTCTAGACATCGCCGTCCACTTTGGTCGCGAGCGCGTATAGTGACTATGTGGCCGAAATTTGTTGGCGGAAAACTCAGCGAAAGACGAGTGGAATCTGAATGTGCATTGCGCGGCCCGATTCATACTTTAGGGTGTTGCCCAAGACGCGCAAAGCATATTGACGCGCCGTTGGGGAGATAAAATGTCTGATCAGCTTGCTGAAGCGGGTAAGAGCCCGGACGGGCCGGGCTATGCCCGCTATGTCGTATTGACGCTATTTGTCGTTTACACATTCAATTTTATCGACCGCCAGATCGTGGCGGTCATGCAGGAGCCGATCAAGGCCCATTTTGATCTGTCGGATTTGCAGCTCGGTTTGCTCACAGGCCCGGCATTCGCACTGCTTTATGCCGTTCTGGGTTTGCCGATCGCATATCTCGCTGATCGCTGGAACCGCGTGTCCATTATCTCGATTTCGCTGGCGGTCTGGAGTGCCTTTACGGCGCTATTCGGTCTTGTGAACTCCTATCTCATGCTCTTCCTCATGCGCGTGGGCGTCGGGATCGGGGAGGCCGGTTGTTCGCCGCCTGCACACTCGCTCATTTCTGACTATGTTGCGCCGCGTAAACGCGGCAGCGCGATGTCGGTCTATTCTCTTGGAATTCCGATCGGATCGGTGCTGGGCATATTGATCACGGCCATCGTCTATCGCTGGGTGGCGGATTATTACGACGCCAATGGCGCGCCTGAGTATCTGGCGGCGATCGGTGCGGATGTTGCCTGGCGCGTCCCCTTCCTGCTGATCGGCATTCCGGGTGTTTTACTGGCGATTTTCCTGAAATTGACCGTGAAGGAGCCTGTGCGGGGCCGCTTCGACGACGGACATGAAGCGGGCGAACAAGCCTCTGTCGGGGCCGTCTTGCGCGCCTTGCTCAAAAAGCCGTCCTTCTGGTATCTGGCGTTCGCCGCAGCGATTGCCTCTCTGGTCGGATATGGTCTTTTCCCGTGGTTGCTCAGCTATTTCATCCGCATTTCGCTGGCGTCCGGGATTGCCCCGCAGGATGCGCTGGCCAATGCCGCAATCCCCTATTCCTTCGTCATCGGCGGCGGCGGGTTTATCGGTACGCTGGCGGGCGGGTATTTGACCGACCGGTTTTCAAAAAAATGGCTCGGTTACTACGCGGCCATTCCGGGCATCGCCTTGCTGGCGGCGCTCCCGATCTATTTCCTGTCGCTATCCATTCCACCCAATTGGATGGCTTTCCTGCTCCTGGGCGTTTCGAGTGCATTGGGTTCGATGTGGTATGGGCCGGTCTGGGCGATTGTTCAGAACCTCGTCAAACCGTCCATGCGCGCCATGGCGCCGGCCATACTTCTCTTCATCATCAACATTATCGGCCTGGGGATCGGCCCGCCTGCGGTTGGTGCACTCAGTGACTTCTTCCGCGAGGCATACGGCGATCAGGCCTTGCGATATGCCATTCTGGCGATTTCCTCGATGATCATTCCGGCGGCCGGATTGTTTCTACTTGCGGCACGGTCAATCAGCAAAGACTGGGAGGCGGGCGAATGAGCTGGCGGTTACTGATGGTTTTGATGTGCGCAGGCCTGTGGAGCGCACAGGCGCGAGCGGCGTGGGTTGATGATGCGGCGTTTTCGACCGGCCCTGTCATAGAAAATTACGGTCCTGTTGCCGCCGTGCCCGGCGCATTGCCGCTGGAGCCCGACAGCGAATTTCGTATCGCCTTTGATAGCGCAACGCCTGCAGAAGCGGGGGACCCCAATCGAACCCTTGTTTCGGCGGCACGTTTTATCAATATGCATGCGCGAGCCGGGATTGATCCTGCCAATATCCACCTGGCGGTTGTCCTTCATGGGCGGGCTGTTCGCGATGTCACATACGCTGCGGACGGTGAGGTGAATGCATCGGCGGATCTGATCCGGGTATTGCTGGAAAACAATGTCCAGATATTCGTCTGCGGTCAGTCGGCAACCTATTATGACGTCACCGCTGAAGACCTTTTGCCCGGTGTGTCGATGTCATTGTCTGCGATGACGGCTCACGCCCAGTTGCAACAGCACGGATACGCGCTGAATCCGTTCTGAATTGCTGCAAAAAAGACCGGCACCAGTGCGGCAAATTCCGTATATGCTGAAAGTTGTTAAATCGATGACCGCGCGGGGACCTTTTTGCTAACCATTTCGACCAAGCTTCTGATCGATGTGCTGATTGCGCTCGCCGCATTTCTTGGCGGATGGTTGTTGTCATCGTCGAGTGGGTTGCCGGCCGGCGGGCTGATCGAGTGGGCCGCAAGAGCCCTGCTGTTTGCGACACTGATTGTTGTGGCGCAGATGCCGGCGCGTGTTTACCGGCATTCCTGGCGTTATGTCTCTCCGCCGGATCTATTGCGCATTGTACAAGTCTCCGTACTCGCAACGCTGAGCCTTGTGGTCCTTGATTTCATTTTTTTCCGCGACTCGATGCCGGCAGGCGAGTTTTACGGATTTGCGTGGATGCTGGCGACCGGCAGCATGATGCTGGTCCGGACTGCGGTCCGGGCTGCGCGGGAACAAAGACTGACGGAATTGCTGTCGCCTTTCCCCGCAAAGGTGGTGCAGGCTGGCAAGCCCCGCATGATCCTGATCGGCACACCCAGCGATGTTGATGCCGCGCTGCGGGCCATCACGGACCGGGCGGATTTCGGGTATGAGCCCGTCGGCATTGTACTCGATGAGGACAGTATGGCCGGTCAGGGTATACGCGGCGTGCGCGTTCTCGGCAGTACGCGGGTGCTCGAATCGATCGCCGATGCGCAAACGGATGGTGCCGAAAGTGATCTCGCGCTGGTTTTCACGGCCCCTCCGACGACGCTGAAAGGCATGAATCGGGCGGCATTGGCCCGCTTACGCAAACGCGATTTCAGAATTCTCACGCTGCCACGCACGGTGGATTTGGCCGAAGGGGATCATCGCCGCTTCCGTCTCCGAAAGCTTCGCCTTGAGGATTTGCTCTCCCGCCCGCCGGTGAGCTTGCCGGTCGAACCCCTGCGTGCGGGATTTCGAAATCGTCGTGTCATGGTCACCGGCGCGGGCGGCACAATTGGCCGCGAGCTTTGCCGTCAGGCCGCGGCTCTCGGATGTTCCGAGCTGGTGATGCTGGATCTGGCAGAGACACCGCTGTTCGATATCGATCGGGAAATATCCGAGCGTTTCACCTCGGTCAGACGAAGGGCCTTGCTTCGTGATGTGCGTGATGGTGAATCCATCAAGGAGGCGGTGCAGGCGACACGCCCGGACGTGATTTTCCACGCCGCAGCGCTGAAGCATGTTTCGCTGATGGAAGATCATCCGAGGCAAGCTGTTGAAACCAACGTGCTCGGGACCGCCAATGTTGCGCGCGCCGCGCGTGAATTTGGTGTGGCCCAGATGATCCTGATTTCGACCGACAAAGCGGTCGAACCTGTGAATGTGATGGGCGCAGCCAAGCGCCTTGCGGAAGCGGTTATTCACAAGCTCGCAGATGAGGCCAAAGGCAAGACGCGCTTTGGTGTTGTCCGTTTCGGCAATGTGCTGGGATCGAACGGCTCGGTGGTCCCGATTTTCCGGTCGCAAATTGAAGCCGGCGGTCCGGTGACGATAACCCACCCCGACGTCGAGCGATTTTTCATGACCGTGCCCGAAGCCGTGCAACTTGTTTTGCACGCCACTCTGGAAGCCGCAAAGAACGGTGGGGATCCAGCGGTGTATGTTCTGGATATGGGCGAGCCGGTCAAAATTCTCGATATGGCGCAGCGATTGATCGAACTTTGTGCGCCTGCGGGCACGGAATCAGAGATCGAAGTGGAGATCACCGGTCTCAAGCCGGGTGAGAAATTGAAAGAGGCCTTGGTGGATTCCGGTGAAACACTGCTGTCTGCCCTGGATGGACTGCAAAAAGTTCAACCCAATCCGGCGAGTCGGTTCTCATGGCTGGAAGTCAAAGAACTGGTTGCCTTCTCTCGAAAACACAGTGCGATTGAACTATTTGACCGAATTCATTCCGAGGTCAGACGAATTCGTGAAGGTTGATTCTGTTATAATTGCAATCATTGCGCGATAAATTGATTGGCACTCCGTTTACAGACTATCGATAGGCTCTTGCCAGGAAGATCGAAAACGGGAAAGCCAGACGCCAATTCCTGAGCCATGTGCACAGCGCGCATGGCAGGTCGAGAAGGTAAATTGAATGACTCCTGATGAATCCATAATTGCGCGATCCGAAGCAATCCTGAAGAACTGGCGGACGCTGGACTGGGCAAGCGTATTCTCCGCGATTGCGTATCCAGCGCTGGGCCTCGCGGCTTTACTGACGGCGATCATTCTCGGGCTGGCGCTCGAAAGCATCAGCCTGCACTGGTGGTATGCGCCGCTGGCCGTCGGCACTGTCTGTCTCGCGATTTTCATATGCAATATGGGCATTGGCCCGCTTCATCGTGTGCTTCAGCATCGCGCCGGGCAGCTGGCTGCGCCCGCACAAATCATGGTCATGATCAATTGCATTATTGCGATGCAGGGCCGCATGAAGGACTGGGTCAATTATCACACCCAACACCATCATTGGTCCGACCGGGCCGGTGATCCGCATAATCCGCATGAGGGCAAGCTCTGGGCCTGGGTCGGCTGGTTGATGTGGCGTGATGAGGCGGATCTTGAACGGCCGACCGCACGCTGGCTGGAACGCTATGCTGTGGTTCGTTTTCACGACCGGCATTTTCTCTGGCTCTACCTTGTCGCGCACCTGCTGGTGCCATTGGCGGCTTATGCGATTACCTGGATGCTGGGCGGGCCCTTGATCCTGATCGCCATCCTGCACGCATCGCTCGTGCTCGGGCGCGCCATCCAGTTTCATGCCACGACGCTGGGCGTGAATGTTTTCGGCCATATTGAAACACCGAAATGGTTCGACTATTTTCTGGCTTTTCTCACAGGCGGCGAGGCGCTTCACGGTCATCACCACGATTTCCCGCGCAGCGCACTCCACCTTCCCAAGCGAGGCATCTGGAATCGCATTGTTGATTACAATGGAACGGCCTTGCTGGTCCTCAACAAGCTGAAGTTGGTCAAAGATCTGAAAATCGCCCCGCAATTCTTGCCGGCCCCGATTCCGGTCAAGAGCTAGGCAACGCGGCGCTGTGCGGCAGTGTTGGGAATGGTGATTGTGAAGTTGGCACCTTTGCCAGGCCGGGTTTCGACGGAAATCCGGCCGTTATGGCGATCCACTGCCTGACGCACGATCGCCAGCCCGATCCCGGCCCCCTCGAATTCCCCGCGGGCATGAAGACGCCGGAAGGGTTCGAAAACCTGTTCGGTAAATTTGGGATCAAATCCGATACCGTTATCGGAGACACGGATTGACCATTCGGTATCGTCCGTTGTCATGGTAATGGAAATTTCAGGTGGTTCTGCGGACCGGTATTTGATCGCATTGGAAATCAGATTCTGCAGTATCTGAACCAAAAAGAAGCGATCAGCCTGGAAGGCATCATCGCCTTCGATGGTTATGCGCGCCTTACTCTGCGTTATGCAGGTCGACAATCCTGTCTTAACCTCGTTGACCAACGCCTTCAGAGACAGGGCTTCGGACCGCAAGGGCCGCGATTCCATTTGAGAGTATTCCAGAAGATCGTTGATCAGATTACGCATGCGGGCAGCGGCGTCGACCAGGTAATCAAAACACCGATCCGCATCGGCATCGATCTGCTCGCCATAGCGAACGCGGAGCATCCCGGCAAAAGCCGAGATTTTTCGCAGCGGCTCTTGCAGGTCGTGGGATGCAATTGTCGCAAAACGGTCGAGCTCCCTGTTGGAGCGTTCCAGATCGCGATAGGCGCGTCGCAACTGGGTGACGTCCGTGATCACGCCATACGCTGTTCTCTGACCGGTGGACGTCGATTTATCCATCACCGCATTCATCAGGCAATCGAGAACGTCACCGGATTTCTTCATGTATTTCAGCGGGACATTTCTTGCTTGCCCGGTTGATCGGAATTCCTGGAATCCGTGATTCTGGATAAATAATCGCGATTCCTCAGTGAGAAAATCAGTCGACTTTCTGCCGACCACTTCGTCGCGTGAATATCCGAGATGACTCAACCAGTAATCACTGACATCGATGATGATTCCGGTTTCGCTGACCTGATGCATCATGGCCGGCGTACTCCGGAAAATCGTTTCGAAGCGGTTGCGCTCGGCCTTCAATTGTTCCTGTATCGCAATTGTATCGGTGACGTCATTGATGATTCCGTTCGCGACCAGACCTCGACCGTCGGCATCTTTCCGCGTCACACCGCCCGTTGAATGAATCCAGCGCCATTCGCCGTCCTTGTCCTTTAATCGGTAGAGAGCATTGGCCTTGTCGGTTTCGCCATTGGCCATCGCCATCGTTGTGCGGATGATATCGCCACGTTCATCCGGATGAACCAGCGCGCACCAATCAGCTCCCGTGATAAATCCAGAAGGCTGATCGAAATCAACGAGACGCGTTAGCGGGCCTTCAAGTCGCGCTATATTGTTTACCAGATCAAACCGCCAAGCGGCGAGATCGGCGGCTTGCAGGGCAGATTCAAGATAGGCATCCGCTTCAACGCGATGGAATTCCAGCGCCTTGCGCTGGGTAATGTCACTCAGCAAGCCGGCAGCGATGAGCGGATGTCCGTCAGAGTCGCGGCGAATAATCTGTCCGGAGTCCACCACAAATACGTGGCTACCATCCAATGCCTGCAGGACCAATTCGGTGCGAGCCTCACCAGATTCCATCATGTTGCTGATGAGTTGGTCGCACGCCGATTTGCTATTGCCAACCAGGCGGTTTTTCCAATCATCCACCGAGGTCAAAATACTGTCTGTTTTCGCCCCGAATACGGAGCGGGCAATCGGGCCGGCAATTTCAACTTCGGACGTCTTGAGATTCAGTCGCCACGCTGTTTCAGAACTCGATTCAAGCGCATCCAGATAAATGCGTTCAGTTTCCGACGTGACGGTTTGGCTGATCTTCTCTCGGGTTACGTCACGAACAATGCACATGAATCCGGTTATCTGGCCATCATTCTCCCTTATCGGCAGGGCCACCGATTCACACATGATCTCGCGGCCATTTTTGTGCATACAGGGCATTGTGAAAGGGCTGAACGCGAATTTCCGGTCTGCCTGTTGCCTTGCCGCCCAAATGCGCTGGAAGTCGGATTTGTTCAGGAACAGAATTTCGGCCGATTTTCCGACCAGTTCGTCAGCGGCATATCCCAACAGTTTTTCGAAAGCCGGATTGACGTCGAGAATTTCAGTCTCGTCGCCCGCCACGATAACAGCGTCGGGGGACGCTTCAAACAGCGCTTCCAGATTAGCGCGAACTGGACGGTTGCTTATCATTCAATGCCTCACGAATCGCAGTGAAGCATACCCTTTGCCTACAAATTCGTAACCTTCTTCGAGTTGCTGTTACCCGGGTGAAGTGAGGGCTGGTCAAAACAGCCTTGCGCACTATCCTCCCGCCCTCGACGAAACCAAGGATGCCCGTGTGACCAAGCCTTCCAAAAATGGTTCCAAACCAATTCTGTCGGTTGAGGACCTGGCCGTGACATTTTCGACGCCAGATGGCGAAGTCGAAGCGGTTCGCGGGATCAATCTTCACATTAATCCGGGCGAATGCCTCGCTGTAGTTGGCGAATCCGGTTCGGGAAAAAGCCAGACATTTCTGTCGGCCATGGGCCTGCTTGCATCGAATGGCAAAGCCGAAGGGTCCATCAAATATCGTGGCACCGAAATTCTGAATCTCAGACCTGGCAAGTTGAATCGGATTCGCGGCCGCTCCATGACCATGATCTTCCAGGATCCGCTGACCTCGCTGACGCCGCATATGCGCGTCGGCGATCAAATGCGTGAAGTCCTGAAGAAGCATATGAATCTGCAGGGCGACGCCGCCAGTAAGCGTGCCTTGGACTGGCTGGAACGGGTCCGGATTCCGGAAGCCAAAAGCCGGCTTAACCAATACCCGCATGAATTGTCCGGTGGTATGCGCCAGCGCGTGATGATTGCCATGTCCATGTTGTGCGAACCGGATCTGTTAATCGCAGACGAGCCGACCACTGCGCTGGATGTAACGGTGCAAGCCCAGGTGCTGGACATCATGGACGATCTGAAGCGCGAAACCGGTGCGGCCATCGCTCTGATCACCCACGATATGGGTGTGGTGGCGCGCATGGCGGACCGCGTCGAAGTGATGCGAAACGGTGTCTATGTCGAAAGCGGCGACGCCAATACCATTTTCCATAACCCGTCGAATGAATACACGCGCATGCTGCTGGATGCGATGCCGCGCATCGATCAACCCGACAAGATCGGGCATATTGCGCTGCCGACCTATGAAGATCGCGAAGGCGCGGAACCGCTTCTGGAAGTCGAAGACGTCAAAGTGCATTTCCCGATCACAGTCGGCGGTGGCCTGTTTCCGAAAAGCAAGCCATTGAAGGCTGTTGATGGCGTCAGCTTTGACCTGAGGAAGGGTGAAACCCTCGGCGTCGTTGGTGAATCCGGGTGCGGAAAATCAACGCTGGCACGGGCCGTTCTGCAGTTGGTTCCGGCCACGGCGGGCAGCGTGTCCTGGCTGGGCCGTGATCTGACATCGATCAACAAACGCAAACTTCGCGATGCGCGCAAGGACTTGCAGATCGTGTTTCAGGATCCGCTGGCTTCGCTTGACCCCCGCATGACAGTCGGTGCGTCAATTGCCGAACCGATGCTGACCTATCAAAAGCGGCTTAATCGTGCGCAACGGCAGGCATGCGTGCGGGAAATGATGAAAAAAGTCGGGCTCGACCCGAATATGATCAATCGCTATCCGCATGAATTGTCAGGAGGCCAGAACCAACGCGTCGGGATTGCCCGCGCCATGATCTTGCGCCCCAAGCTGGTGATTTGTGATGAAGCGGTTTCGGCGCTGGACGTCTCCATTCAGGCGCAGATCATCGAATTGCTGATCAATCTTCAAAAAGAGATGGATTTGTCGATGATTTTCATCTCTCACGATCTGTCTGTTGTTCGCGAAGTCTCTCACCGCGTCATGGTCTTGTATCTCGGCCGCGTCGTGGAATTTGCAGACCGTCAGGCGATTTATGATGATGCGCGTCATCCGTATACGAAAGCCCTGATTTCGGCGGTTCCGATTCCCGACCCCGTGATTGAAAAAGCCCGCAAACGTCTGCAGCTTGAAGGAGATTTGCCGTCTCCCATGGACCCGCGCGCGCAATTGCGATTCCTCAAGTCGAAGCTGGTGGATGATCCGGATGCAGAGCAATACCGACCTCAATTGGAAGAAGTGACGCCCGGTCATTTTGTGGCCGAACACGATCCAATC
>Ga0316204_10007837_pt1 | contig 15304 bp, 19 predicted proteins | sample 6monrhotite_MG_2_FD_205661 | JGI IMG/M metagenome (GOLD analysis project Ga0316204, IMG submission 205661) | Microbial mat bacterial communities from mineral coupon in-situ incubated in ocean water Damariscotta River, Maine, United States -... | ecosystem: Environmental > Aquatic > Marine >...
CATAAAAACCGCGCTCAACATAACTAAACCGCCTTATGCCACCAGACTTGGATAGGTCACTTGTATCAACGCGTGCTCGGCCTTTGCGAATTGCGGCGCCAAACCTCAAACGCTCAATACGGCGAGAGGTCTGCATCTCCCATTGTGAATAGGCACGGTCTACGGGGTCACGTAAACTAAGGATCAGTTTCATATCAGGATTATAAGCTTTAATTCGCGCCGGTGCTGGTTGCCAGTAGCTGTATACAGGCGTGACTTGGCCAAGCACTTGCCCTTTGGCATGGTCAAAAAACCTATGGAATCGGCCATAATCTGGTGCCGTCCAGTTTATGTTTTCATCATCAAAATAATGAACCTCTTTTACGCTAGGCATCGCAATGGCCGAATGCTGGCGCAAAAAGGCATCAAGCGCCGTTGTGCCTGCCTTTTGTACGCCCGCAATTAGGAATGTTATTTTCAACGCTTGCTACCCTTCTCGCAATACCTAGCGATAAAGGGACGATAGGGTTTTGGCAAGGTATCGGAACAGGGATCACTACGTTTTTAGAAGGGCCGAATAAACCGGTTAGGCGCAGGGTGCCTTATTGTCGGCTTCCCGTTGCGCGGCCTTTTTCTCTGCCGCTTCGTCACGTACCTGCATCATGTCAATTGCAAGATGCTCCGCGCCTCTTTCGTGCGCCAGGTCAATCTGCTTTTGGCGTTCTTTCGAGCTTGCTTTTTTCTCGTCAGACAGGCTGTCATAACAGCGTGGACAGCTAACTCCGCGTTCGTATTTTTCTGATTTTTTATCGTCTTCTGTTATCGGCCAGCGGCAGCCGTAACACTGGTCGTATGGGCCTTCCTTGAGGCCGTGACCCACCGAGATGCGGCTGTCAAAAACAAAGCATTCGCCCTGCCACATGCTCTCGCTCGCCGGGATTTCTTCCAGATATTTCAAGATGCCGCCTTCAAGGTGGAACACCTCGTCATACCCTTGTGCTTTCATGAAAGCCGTTGATTTTTCACAGCGAATACCGCCGGTGCAAAACATCGCCACTTTCTTCTTACCGTGCAGCATTTCAGCATTATCTTTTTCCCACGTGGGGAACTCGCGGAAAGTGGTCGTTTTGGGATCGAGCGCGCCTTCAAACGTACCAATGCCCACCTCATAATCGTTCCGCGTATCCACCAGCACCACATCCGGGTCGCTGATCAGCGCGTTCCAGTCTGCAGGTTTAACATAAGTGCCTACGATGGCGTTGGGGTCAGTGCCCGGCACGCCCATGGTAACAATTTCGTTCTTCAGGCGCACCTTCATACGCAAGAAAGGCATCTCAGTAGCCCAGCTTTCTTTATGTACCAGCCCTTTGAAATTTTCGTCAGCATTCAGATGTGCAAGCAGTGCGCGCACGCCAGCCTCCGGTCCAGCAACAGTACCATTGATACCTTCTTCCGCCAGCAAAAGCGTACCCTTAACGCCGCCCTTTTCGCACACTAGGAGAAGCGGTGCCTGAAGGTCTTTAAATTGCGGCAGGCGCACAAATTTATAGAGAGCAGCTACAAGGAAATCGGTCACGGCATGGTCCTATCAGGCTGATTGGCGCAACAGCGTGTCGCGCGCGGTTCGGCGGGGTTTACCCGTTTTGCCTGCGCCTGGCAAGCCATGTGCGGCATATTGCCCTTCGCGGGGCTTAGCTACCTATGGTTTCCTACACAAACATATAGGTAACAAGCGCACCGACCAACGCGCCAATCAATGCCGCAAATATAGCCGAGCTTCTGACACCGCCGCTAGGTTTGTGTCGGTTATATTCCTGCGGCGTCAACAGGTCGATCTGCTGGAGTTCCAAAACTGCGCAGAGCCCCAAAACAGTTTCTGGCGCTGCCACACCAAGTCTTTCAACACGCTGTATCGTGCGCAAGCTAATTTCGCAGGCATCTGCAAGATGCTGCTGGGTCCAGCTGCGCCTCGCACGCTGTTCCTTAATTAGAGATGCATTTATTTGCATTCGCTTAATACTCCAAATTCAATAAATACATCGGCTCAAGATGTTTTCGTAAAACCGACAATCAAGCCAATAACTGTCCCTATCGCCACCCCAACTACGGCATATTTCCACAGATTTCCGAACAGCTTGGGTGTCCACAATTCCTCCCGAATATTTCGGATATACATTTTTGTGTCTTCGCCAATCAACTTACCGTCTTTACAAAGCCGGGCCCTGATATGGCCGCGCAACAGGTCAGCAACGTGGAACTCCAGTTTGTAAGTCGAGGAACCCGCTTCGAACACATGCTCGGATGTACGTGAGAACACAGCGCGGGTCTCCGATACAACGCGGTCATTGAAATATATTATCTCCTTGCCGTTCCACGCCGAACCATGCGCGGCAACTTCATCGTCACCATCCTCAAAAGTGAACCAAAATCCGTCTTTTATGGTGACGTCTTCCGGGCTGTAATTCACGGCCGCTTCTTCTGAAACCATTGTCATAAATACTCCTATTGCACATAGCCAAATTACTGCCACAAATCATATGCTGGCTTTAGTGTGTTCCTATGATTGGTATGGCAGGTCGCCGCTACATTCGCAGCGACAGAGATACGACAGTGGCCATAACTGTCATACGACAGCGACGCTGGCGTATGACTAGCTGTGTTCGGCATATGACTATCTTTGGCGTTGTTTAGGACAAGAGCGTTGCCGCGCCTACACCCAATCCCACGCCCAGCAGCAGCATTGAGATCATCAGTGTAACGACAAGTACCGGAGACATAGCCTTACGGTTTTTCGATTGCTGGGCTTCGGGAATCACAAGCTCTACCTGCGAAAGCTCCAAGACCGAGCAGAGCTCCATCACTGTTTCAGGTGCTGCGCTGCCAAAGCGCTCCACCCGCTGGATCGTCCTTAGACTAAGGTCACAGGTGTCGGCGAGATGTTGCTGTGTCCAACCACGCGAAAGCCGAGCTCGGCGCGCAAGAGGTGCGTTAACGTCCATGACGAACCTCCCTTTTGCCTGAGAAGGCCAAAGCCGCGCTCATGATTTTTTCTTCTTAAAGAAATATATGCCCGCGCCCACCAGCGCCGTGATTATACCCAAAACATACCAACCGCCATCATTTTCTGCGATCCACTTTCCCACAGACCAGCCACTTTCATAGCTAGTATCAAAAATTCCAGTAAGAAACCCCAATAGCAAACCTGCAACAAAAGCAGGCCAAACCTTCTTAAACCCGCTCCAAAACCCACCATCAAAATAGGAAATTGCCTGATGGCCGATCAGCTCTCCATTTTTATAAACAAGGCAATCCATATTGCTGGTCAGAGCGTTCAATAACTTAAAATCAACGGCAAACTCTGCATCGCCATATGCAAACTCGTGGTGACCATTAAATTTCAAGCCCAGTTTTTCTGATACCAACACATCATTGATATAAATATACTCTTTGAACAAAGACGTAGCGTGAACGGTAATATCGTCATCGCCGTCTTCAAAGTGCCACCAGTAGCCGTGCCTTATACTTGCCTGGCCGTATTTATCTTCATATGTGCCGCCATCGTCTTCAGGTGGCTTTTGATTATCTGTCAACATTAGAAACATCACTCCTATCAGGCATATTAATTTTATACCCATTTTTCCCTCGGTTAGGCATATGCCTTTTTAAAATTGTCGAAACCTTTGTTTTCGGTGAGTTGTATGTGGCGGGGATCAGCAAATATTGCAGCGTCAGCGATGTGACAGTGGCCCCAACTGTCATATGACAGTCGGCGCTGTCACTTGCTATTATTTAATAAATTGACAAATTTTTTACGTAATATTAAAAATAATGCGAGTCGAGCAACAACCAACGATGGGGGAAACACTATGAATAAGATCGTCAGTTTTCATTTGCCTGACCCACCAGACCCGAAAACAGTTCAAAAAATTCGTCGTATCAGCAAACCAATGGAAATATTGGCAACAACCCTGCTGTTGAGTTTGGGCTTAATTCTAACGCTCGGCGTCATGGCCCTGTTCCTATATGAAGGGCCCTTGCTGCGCATCGACGCCGGTTCTGTTTATGTATTTTTTGCGCTGGAAGATATTGCTACGTACCCGCCAACCATTCCCATCAGCGATCTTTCGCTCTTTACCCGGTCGGGCATGTTCGTGATTGTCGTATTGCAATATGTACCGCTGTTAATGGTGCTCTGGACACTGAAAAGCTTGTTCAACCGACTAAAATCGCATCCTGTTTTTGATCACAAGCATGCACAAATTCTCACACACATGGGCGGCTGGTTAATCTTTTTCTCCGTGGTCCCCTTCTTCACCGACATGATCGCTGAATTTGTCGGCAGCCCCGACCGTAACTGGTTCAAATGGTCCAGTATTGGCGCTGTGTTTTTTGGCGGGCTTTTAATAGTTCTGGCGAATGTGCTACGGCACGGCAGCGACCTGGAACAAGAAAATGCGAGTTTCCTGTAATGGCTATTATTCTCAGACTTGATGTCATGCTGGCACGGCGCAAAGTAAAAGCGCGCGAGCTGGCGCGTGCGATCGGCATCAGTGAAACCAATCTCTCACTGTTGAAATCCGGCAAAGTGGGCGGCGTGCGCTTTAGTTCGCTCAACGCTATATGCGCTTATTTGAACTGCACGCCCGGCGACCTACTGGAATATGTGCCGGACAATGAAGAAAAAGAAACCGAACGGCAAGAAACAGCCTAGCCAAGCCCTTCGCGCATATTTTCCCAAACATGAAAGCCGCTTTTTTTCGTGCCGGAAATTTGCGCCTAAATTCAAGGATATTTCGATGAAAAAACCAGGCTTTTTGCTTTTACCCGCGCTTTTAATGCTTAGCGCCTGTTCCGACAGGCTGAGCAACCACAGTGTTATTAAATCAACACTCGGCACGCCTGCAACTAGCACCCAAATGCTTGCTTCCGTGGAAAACCCAGGCCCCATAGTCTTCGAAAAAATTCTCTCAATGGAGCAACACAGCAGCCGCGGCGAGCAGGTCGTTCTGGATGACGGACGCGCCGCCAATGCCGGCATTGAAAACGCAGACGAGACCATCAGCATCTATTTTTACGCGCTCAGGCACCCAACAAAGGGGCTATTTCTGATCGATAGCGGCATACCAAAAAATTACACTGATCATTTCGGTTTTTTATTTAAAAAAGCCATAGCAGACATGAAGTTCACAATAGTCCAGGAAACAAACAGTTGGATCGAAGGCTCGGCTGGCGCGCCCCTACAGGGCGTGTTTTTAACCCACCTTCATTTTGACCACGCAATGGGCGTGGCAGCAACACCCAAGGAAACACCCGTCTATGTTGGCCCCAACGACGGTAGCCAACGCGAATTCTCTTATCGTATTCTTGGCAACCCTACAGACAGCGCCTTGAGCGCGCATGGCCCCTTGCGGGAATTGGTTTTCGAAACAGACCCAACCGGAACTTTCGAAGGTATTTTGGATATATTTGGCGACGGTAGCTTGTTTGCCCTGCACACACCCGGCCATACACCGGGCTCTGTCGCTTATCTGGTGAATAGCACAGCAGGGCCCCAACTTATCGTTGGTGACACTATACGCACCAAACTGGAATGGACCCACAGCCTAATGCCAACCTGGTATGCGGAAGGTACTGCAGCAGAGGTTGAAAAGTCTGCAGAATTACTGAGGGAATTTGTAGCGGCGCATCCGGAAGTTATCGTACATCCTGGCCATCAGAACTTAATGGGAGACAGTGTTCGATAAACTCAAAGCGCAGTTAACCGAACTTGACCGTTAGGCAAAGAATAGAGCGAGCCATACATCAAAATATCGACGTTTTCGCCGTCTTTCGTAAGCGGCATACCTATTGAGAAAAAATCCAGATAGGAGTTTTCTACCCACCGCAATTTATCGGATACGATATAAGGGCGTTTGGTTTTTACCAACCAATCGTACCGTTCTTTTAGGTGGCTATTCATTAGGTCAATCTCATCAAGATATTTTCCTGTGGGATCAAATCCGATCGCCCGAACCGATTCGGTGCCTATAAGGCGAAATTTATAGCGTCCGGTGTCATGTTCAACATCCACCAAACTGATATGTGATAAAAACTTTGACATATGCGCCGGGTTCAAATCAACGCGCGTTGGCATTGGTTCGTCACCTTTTACTTCAAGCCAATAGCGGTACGCTGCCTTCAGCTTAGAGCCCGGCAGATCGTCAATGACAAAATCTTCAATTAGTCGGCTAGAGTCCAATGTAGCTACCTTTAATACTTAACCACAAATTCCCAATCAGAACCTGCGTACACCTAGAAAGCCCACATCACAGGTCTAGCGTTAAAAGATTAACAATCCGGAAACGGAATGGCCTCAGTAGCGGAATCCAATCATGATCATGATACGGCATTCGGGGGACTGTGTTTGCCGCCAACAAAAAATGCCCCAGCTATAGGTAACAGATGCAACAAACGAGGCAGCTATGAGTAAAGATCTGATTTTCTTACCTGTGCTAATGCAGGTCCTACTAACTATAAAGCAGTATATCCTGCTGCTTATCGCCAAGAAAAAGGCTGTCGCAGCCGAAGAAGTAGACCTGGAACGGCGCGGATTATATGATGACGCCTGGCCCGTTTCCGTAATTAAAATTAACAACAGCATCCGCAGCCAATATGAAATTCCCGTGCTTTTCTATATTGTGGTCGGCATTTTGTGGGCGATAAATGCCGTCGGTCCGATTGTACACACCCTCGCATGGATTTTTGTACTTAGCCGCGTCGCACACGCCTACATCCACACTGGCAGCAATTTTGTGCCGCATCGGCTTCGGTTTTTCTCACTGGGAATTTACTCGGTTATTTTATTGGTAATACTGGCGATTTACCGCCTAGTTAGCTGAGACACTGGGGGAGCTTACAGAAATTGAACCTGCGGCTCGTCACAAAAAACGACACTTTGACGCAGTCGAGCCAAAACGGCTTGGTTGCACTCAAATATACGGCAAATTCAGACAGTTTCCGAAATCAGCGCAATGGTGCTATCGGGGTCAAACGCAGTTGTTTGGCGGCCAATTTCCGGCTTTTGAACCCACTCGATCGTATCAAAATTATCGCAAGTAGGACAAAGTGGGGACCAGCCTTTTGGCTTATAGCCGCAGTCACCACATTGCCATAACGCGCCGTCTTCGGCATGTGCCAGCGCCGCTTCAATGGGGTCAGGGTCCTCACTAAGTGCATGCGCAAGGGCAAGCCTAAACTGCCACGCTTCGCGGGACGGCGCTTCACGGGTTAGCTTTTCCAGCACGGGCTTGGCCGCCTCATATTCACCTGCGTCCATCAGCGCATCAGCCAACAGCAGCAAAGACCCAGGATGGTCAGGTCGCTTTTCTATCAACAACTGCACCCGTTTCAACCAGTCAGCCTTAGATTCGGCAATATCCAATTCTTTAAAAACGCGGGCAAGGCCAGGGTGTGGTTCCCGCATCCATGCCTCGCGCACGAGTTTTTGCGCACGTTTTTTGCTGCCGTCAGCCAGATCAAGCTTGGCCAGCGCCACCGTAGCGGGCGTAAAGTCTGCACGCATTGAAAGCGCCCGTTTATAACCCTTACGCGCCCCGGCCCTATCACCCTTTAACACCATCTCTGCCGCTTCTGCGTAGGCAAGCGCGCCCTGGTGCCGAACGGAAATGTCTTTTTCCAACAGGCCCTCGCGCACAACTTTTGCAAGGGCGTCTTCAGCTTCTTTCCAGTTGCCCGCCGCAACTTCAAGGGCAAACAAGGTTTTCAATACCCACGGACTTTTACGGTTTTCTTCAAATGCCGCCCGCGCTAGGCGCAGCGCTTCGCTTTCGCGGCCCGAGCGTTTGGCTTCAGACAAAAGCCCGCGCAACCCTAACAGACGCCCGTCTGCTGTTTCCTCGAGTGCAGCGTAGCGTTTTTTAGCGCTCGCATGGTCGCCGCCACGCTGTGCTGCCTCTGCTGCGATCAGGTGTACCATCGGTTGTGGCGGCAATAAAACCTCCGCTTGCTCCACCAACCGACCGGCCAGCTTGTGGTCACCCGCTGAAAGCGCCACCAAAGACTGGTTCAGCATCTTTAGCCCACGTGCCTGCCGCTTGATCACGCTATTGCTGCCAAAAAGCGGTAAATCGCGCTTCAGCCAACCCGCGAACCACACCAGCCCGCCGGCAATGAGCATCAACACAGCACCCGTCGCTGTTAGCTCAGCAAAGCTGGAGTAAAAGCGAAGGCCTTGGAAATCGATCGTTACTTCGCCGGGATTATCTGCAAGCAGAACAGCACCAAATGCCGCCAGAAAAAACAGTCCAAACCACAGAAAAATTCTTATCACCTTGAGCCTCCGGCACGGGCGGTTGGCTCGGTTTGTGCAGCTGCGCGGATTAGGCGGTCAAAAGCACGAACGGCGGCGGCATGGGTCTCTGCACGGGAGCGCCAAGCCGCTATCGCCTCCGCAACAGCACCTTCCAGATCATCAAGCGCAGCAACAGCACCAGCCAGATCTCGCGCCAACAACAAACGCTCGGCTTTTACAAAAACTGCGTCGTCACCAGTAGCACCAGCATCAGTTCTACGACTTGTAAAAAGGCTGGTGAGGAAACTACCGTCTGCTTTTTCCCCAGCCCTAAGCGCTGCTGCAACCGTGGGATCAAAATCGCGCACCAACGACGCATAGGGCTCAATACCCGTGCCAGCGCCAGCAAGAATAGCGATTTCCGCACCCATCAATTGCTGATCAAGGGCGGGCAATTCAGAAATGTCTGTGCGCAGGCCCGCCACTTCCGCGCCAAAAGGCAAGCCCGCAAGCGCGCGGTCCTTCATGCGGCTAAGAGACAGCACCAGCCTGCCGCGCGGAGAAGCTTCCAACGCACCCGCCGTGCTTGCTTGCAGCGTTTCCTCAATGGCGTCAAGCCGGGCCTTCAATTGAGCGCTTTCCGCACGCGCCAACGCCAAGGCGCCCGACATAGCAGAAACTGCTGGATCGGCTTCGCTATTTAACAGGCTGAGCCGCGCAAGGTCATCACTTAGCCGGACAATTTCGGCCTTCAGTCCCACAAATTCTTTGCTGTCGACAGCCGCCCTTGGCAATGATGCAGTACCGTTACTGGCATTGCTACTGGCGAGCAGGTCAATATCTGTACGCAACTGCGTCTGTAATGCTGCAATTTTTGCTGCGGCATCTTGTTGCTGCGCCATAATTTCCTGGTGCCGCATATTGGCGGCTTTCAGATCAGCAATCTGGTTTTGAATTGGTGCTAAGTCGGCGGCCTTTATTGTCGGCGGCACAGCAGTTTCCGGTTTGCGTTCGCTGCGCAGACCCATTGAAACGAGCCCGGCCTCAAAATAGGGTGACCCATAAACGCCGCCCATGAATGCTGCCAGCAAGGCCGCCGTTATCCAGCCAACGTTGCCGCCTTTTTTTGTGGTGCGCGGCGGCACCATTTTCATCTCAGGGCTGCTATCAGAGGCAGGCGCTTCTGTTAGCACCTCGGCGTCAACTATATCCGCGTCTTCTACGTCCGGCTGATCATTATCTTTTGTTGTCTCGTTCACCGGGCTATCCTTGTTTAAATCCCTAGTCTTTCATTAGACCAAATAACGCCTTTTCCGTGGGCAATATAGCGCGCTTTATGCTACGCCAAGGGCCCATCAACTGGTCAGACACACGCGGTGAAAAACACAGCGCATCAAGTTTTGGCAACCAGTCATGCCGACCGGCTTCAGAAATGGCTTCTTCAAAGATAGTAGCTGTACGCGGCGAATAAAAGAGGACCACATCAATTTCCCCGCCATCCATCGCTTCAGCAACTGCAGGCGAGAACGACCGGTTTGGTGTGGTCTGGTAGGTTACGGTATTGACCGCATCAATACCTTCGTCCTTCAAAACGTCACTGATATTATAGGCTATTTCATTGCCGCAAAGGTGCGCATAATCGCGTTTGTAGGTTTCGCCGCATTCCAGCAAAATTGGCACAAGTTTTCTGGCGGTGCCGGGTCCGACTGTAATGTTGGTGAACCCCATGTCCCGAGCAACAGCGGCAGTTTGTTCACCAACAGCATATATAGCGCGGCTTTTTTCGCCAATATTTGCCAACCCAAAGCGGGCACCGTTTTTGCTAGTTAAAATAAGGCTTCGTTTTTCATCGGGAATTTCGAACGAAATCGCGCCAATATTAAGCATCGGTGCATACATCACGCGGTGCCCCATCATTTCCAGTTTATCACCAGTTGCTTTGGCTTCTGTGCTTGGTCGCGTAATCAATATGGTTTTCATTGGAATTCAGCCTCTGTTTCTTTAGCAAGCTGGGTGAAAAACCCGGCGCCTGCTTCGTCTTTAATCTGCCCACCCATTTCAGTTCCCAGCAAAGTAGCGGCTTCCAGGGTAGCATTCGCGCTGGCATGCCGCTCGAAAACCTGCGTACCGTCCAGTGAAAATAACTGGCCGTGCATCAGTAATTCATTCTGCTGTAAGGCAGCGTGAGCGGCAAGGGGTGTTCTACACGATCCGTCAAGCGCCGCCAAAAATGCCCGTTCAGCCGCCACTTCAATCTCGGTCTTCTCACAGTGCAATGGATTGAGCCTCGCCGCCATTGCCTCGTCAGCCTCCCTGATTTCAACTGTCACGGCCCCTTGTGCTGGCGCTGGTAAAAAATCTGCGAGCGGTAATTTCTCGGTCGCTACATGCGCCATACCAAGGCGGTTCAGCCCTGAAAGCGCCAAAAACGTGGCGTCGGCTTCACCAGCCTCCAACTTTTTAAGCCGCGTTTGCACATTGCCCCGAAAAGTAACAATTTTCAGGTCAGGGCGAACCCTTAAGGCCTGCGCACGTCTCCGTAAGGACGCTGTACCAAGTATGGCGTCTTTTGGCAGGTCCAGAAAATGGGAAAATTTACTGCTAATAAAAGCATCCCTCGGGTCCTCACGCGGCAAAAAAGTGCTGAGATACAATCCATCTGGTAATTTTGTGGGCATATCTTTGCTGGAATGCACGGCGCAATTAATATCGCCTTGCAGCAATGCTTCTTCAATTTCCTTGGTGAAAAGGCCTTTGCCGCCCGCCGTCATCAGGTGCCGGTCTAAAATACGGTCGCCCGAAGTTTTAATAACCTTTATTTCAACTTGGCTTTCATTCAGATCGTCGTGGGCTTCAAGCAATTTTGCTTTTACTGCACGCGCCTGTACCAGCGCAAGCGGGCTACCACGGGTGCCAATTTTGATCACTTGTTGCAAGCCCTAAGCTCCAGATGGTATGGCCAAGTATCGAGGCCTCAATGTTTACGCATTTCTACTACGGGAATTGACGCAGCCTATATAGTAAAGCTTATAGAAGTATAAACCCCCGGCCCCAAGCCCAAAGACGGATTTTTATCATGCCTCTACCTTCTGATACAAATAAAGCCGCACCATTACGGCCCTTTGTATTGGGAATTGAGACAAGCTGCGACGAAACAGCGGCTGCAATTGTAAGCGCCGACAAACAAATACTGGCGCACCGGGTGCTATCACAAATTGAAGCACACAGCCCCTACGGTGGGGTAGTGCCGGAAATAGCCGCACGGCAGCATATTACAAACCTCGATCATCTGCTGCGGGATGTTCTGATCGAAAGCGGCATGAGCCTCGGTGAACTAGACGCAGTTGCTGCCACCACAGGTCCCGGGCTTGTAGGCGGTCTGATGGTGGGTGTGATGACAGCCAAAGCAGCCGCCCGCGCTGCGGACAAGCCGTTTGTTGCTGTGAACCACCTTGAAGGGCACGCGCTCACGGCGCGGCTCACAGAAGATATCAGTTTCCCTTATTTGCTTTTGCTGGTTTCGGGTGGGCATTGCCAACTGCTCGCCGTGCACGGTGTTGGCAATTATGAACGGTTGGGTTCAACCATCGACGATGCGGTTGGCGAAGCATTTGACAAAACGGCCAAACTTCTGGGGCTTGAATACCCTGGGGGACCGTCGGTTGAAAAGGCTGCGCTTTCAGGGGATGAAAACCGGTTTGCATTTCCTAAACCACTTTTCAACAAACCAGGCTGTGACTTTTCCTTCTCAGGACTAAAAACAGCTGTGCGCCGCACTGCAGAGGCTTGTGCCGAAAAAGACGGCGCTCTTAGCCATGCGGACCGTGCCGACATTTGCGCCTCATTTCAAAAAACCGTGGCCGAATGTCTGGTAAACCGATTGAAAAATGCCACCAAAATATTCAGAGCAAAAGTCGGTGAAGGCAGCCTGCCACTGGTTGTGGCGGGCGGTGTGGCGGCAAACGCATATCTACGTGACAAGCTGAAAGCGGCCGCGGCAGAGGCAGGGTTCAGTTTTCACGCACCACCAATAGCGCTTTGCACCGACAACGGAGCGATGATCGCCTGGGCGGGCCTAGAGCGGTTTTCCGCTGACCCATCCATTAATGATTACACTATGGCACCTCGGGCGCGCTGGCCCTTGGATGCAGATGCCGCGCCGCTCGTTGGTAAAGGCAAAAAGGGCGCAAAAGCATAAGGCGCTTGCAGCCACGCCTGCATAAGGGCAAGCTAAGGAAAACGGGAGGCATTGAGTGCAAAAAATAGGTGTTTTAGGGGCAGGGGCCTGGGGTACGGCCCTGGCAGCAGCAGCGGTTAACGCCGGACGCGACACCCTGTTGTGGGCGCGTGAAACCGAAGTCGTGTCAGCGGTAAACGATACCCACGAAAACAAAGTGTTTTTGCCCGGTGTGAAACTTGACAAGCGCTTGAAAGCCACTGATGACCTCGCTGATTTTCAAACCTGCGACGCCATCCTTATCGTAAGTCCAGCCCAACACCTGCGCAGCATGTCACTTGATTTAGTGCCCCATATCCGCGCGGGAGTGCCGCTGGTTATTTGCTCTAAAGGCATTGAGGTATCGAGCGGAAAGCTGCTTAGCGACGTTTTGGCACAAACCGCGCCAGACAACCCGGTGGCGATACTTTCAGGGCCCACTTTTGCGGCAGAAGTCGCGCGCGGCCTGCCCTGTGCGCTAACGCTCGCCGCAGCTGACAAAACCGTTGGCGATGCCCTTGTTAAAGCCCTGGGCCATTCGGCGCTCAGGCCCTATTACAATAGCGATATTATTGGCGCCCAAATAGGCGGCGCGGTGAAAAACGTATTGGCAATAGCCACCGGTATTGTTGCAGGCCTGGGCATTGGCGAAAATGCTCGCGCTGCCGTGATCACGCGCGGTTTGGCAGAAATCAGCCGTTTTGGCAGACTGTACGGGGCTAAAAACGAAACCCTAATGGGGCTTTCGGGGCTTGGGGATCTTATCCTCACCTGCTCCAGCACCCAATCACGCAATATGTCCCTTGGCAAAGCCATTGGTGAAGGGCGCACGTTTGCCGACATTATGGCCGAACGCAATTCGGTGGCCGAAGGCGCACATACGGTGGAAATTGTGCATAAAATTGCGCTTGAAAAAGGCCTCGACATGCCTATCACTGCTGCGGTTTACAAAATTCTTAAGGAAGGCGAAGATGTACGCACGGTTACAAATGCGTTGCTTGCGAGGCCTTTCACACCCGAAGGCAATTAGAGACACTATACAAATCACAGCTAAGGCACGCATATAAAAGTGGTTAGGAGAAACAAATGCTCTTTATGATTTTAGCGCACGACAAAGCTGATAGTACAGACCTGCGCATGAAGGTGCGCCCGGCACATGTTGAATATATTAAAGGCGCCGCCGAGCGCCTTAAATTTGCTGGGCCAATTATGTCGGCGGGTGATGACCCAAAGGCAATTGGAAGCCTCATTGTGCTTGATGCTGCCAGTGAAACCGCCGTTCAAATATTTGCCGACAATGACCCTTACGCCACCGCCGGCTTATTTGAGACCGTAGAAATTCGGCACTGGAAAGGTATATTCGGCGACTGGGTACCTGCGGAGTAAAACCAGGTGGCAAACTGGCTGGTAAAATCCGAACCCGGTGATTGGTCGTGGCAGAACCAGCTAAACACCCAAACCGAACCCTGGGACGGTGTGCGGAATTTTCAGGCGCAAAAAAACATGCGGGCTATGGTGGTCGGCGACCAGGTGTTTTTCTACCATTCAGGCAAAGCCCGCGAAATTGTAGGCATATGCAGTGTGGTACGTGCACCCTACCCAGACCCTGATGATGCCAGCGGCCGCTTTTGTCTCATGGACCTAAAAGCCGAACAGTCAGCAGGCACCCCGGTTACACTTGCCGCAGTTAAAGCTGATGACCGACTAGCCCATATTGCGCTGGTACGGCAAGCACGGCTATCCGTAATGCCAATCGACCAAGACGCCTGGAACATTCTGTATGCGATGGGTAATTTCAGCTGATGCGCCGACCTGAACCGCTGCATCTGGATGATACAATTGCCAGGCCCCCGGCCGGTACACTGCTTGCCCAAATTGATGCGCTACCAGCCCATGGCGGCAAGGATGTTCTCTTTAAAAAAGGCGATCACCAGATCAATATCTTTATTCAAAAAAGCGGCGAAAAACTGCACGTTTTTGAAAACCGGTGCCCCCACGCTGGCACACCACTGAACATGTTCGGCGATAAATTTCTCAGCCTCGACGGGGCATATATCCTCTGCCGTACACACGGCGCGCTTTTCGATAAAGTCAGCGGTAAATGCACAGGTGGTCCCTGCAAGGGTGACTATCTAAGGCCGATTGCTTTTGAGGTGCGAGAGGACGGCGGAATTTATTCGGCCTAACGCGTCTTTTATACCGCTAATCAATACTCGGATTTTATATCATCACCGTGCCAGAGCGGCGCTGCCGGGTAGGTGTATTGCTGATATTACCGGGTCGGTCGATGCTGATCACGCGCCAATATGATTGCGCACCGCGTTCGCGCATTACCTTTTTCAAGGTCATCGCATATTCTGGGTCAAAATAAATTATATCAGTCGCCAGTTTAGTGCGATTCCCCAAACGGCCTTGCCGATTAAATTCAACAACCATCACTCGGCGTTTACCACCCGGCAAATCAAGGGTTTTTTCGCCAAGTACCTCAAGCCGCGCCCATAGGTCGTAGCTGGTGCCCTGATCAATGTTTTTGAAATTACCTTTGAAACTAACCGTATTGCCAACTTGTAACGGAAACAATGGTTCAAGTTCATGTTCGTCAAAGTCCAGTTCCCACTGGCCGCCACCAGGTTCCATGCCGCTGATTGGCAGCAAACCTCTATATTCGGTACGGCTGAAAACCAGTTCACCGTCCCAATTGGTGAATTCGGTAGTAACCAGCTTGCCAGTAACATCTGTTACTTCGGCAACCAGTTCATCCCGGTGGTATTTTATAATAGCTTTCGTGCCAACGATCGCAGACGCCGACATAGGCGCCT
>Ga0316204_10007839_pt1 | contig 15300 bp, 12 predicted proteins | sample 6monrhotite_MG_2_FD_205661 | JGI IMG/M metagenome (GOLD analysis project Ga0316204, IMG submission 205661) | Microbial mat bacterial communities from mineral coupon in-situ incubated in ocean water Damariscotta River, Maine, United States -... | ecosystem: Environmental > Aquatic > Marine >...
ATAACTACTCCAGGCATAAAGCGATGCACTTGTCGGCACGTTAATACTGGCCCCTATTATAAGTACAGCGGTAATGGGGATGTATATTTTGATGGATAATAAGCTTTTAGCTATTGAACTAGTTGAGATTACGCTTAGTAGAATTAAGCGTCGACCAAATTCAAATAAAGCGACAAACGAACTGATGTGGAGTGTTAAAAAAAGTGTGTTTGCTAAAAAGTAATGGTCGGCCGCTGTCCACAGCCGCAGCCATTCACTCAGGCCGTGTAAAATCGCATAAATGGCCAGAATGGGTAATATAGATGAAAAACTTTGAGGATGTTCGCGATGGCTAAATGCCAGAATGCCACTACCTACCAGCAGTAATGTCAAACCATAAACAAAGCTAATGATATCGGTGTTGTATTGTGCCGGAAGCGTTGCGATCACATCATTTACCGTCTTGGGTCTGGTGGCGGTTTGCTCTTGCCGTTGACCTTCTTAATTTTTTTGGTGTTCATCCAATGGACATAGTTACACGGCCACGACCCATTCTCTCATCTTCGCGCTGTAGAGCAAGAGAAAATACGTGATTGTTCTTAGCTTAATGGGGATGCCGCAAATTCCTTTAGCTTGTCAGTGACATTGTGCCTGTCAAATGGTTATCATGTGGGGTAGCGGGTTAACAAGGGGCTATAGGATTGGCTCAAATAAGAATTAAGAAAATAACTAACAAGTTATAAGCTCATGGGGAGAGCGTATCGTCGTGTCAGTGAAACAAAAAAGTGGTGCTGTAGACATTTGGACCTTATTGCGAATCCTTGTAGAGAAGGAAGGGTCCGACTTGTTCGTCACTGTGGGAATGCCGCCAAGCATAAAAATTGATGGCTCCCTTCGGCCTCTGTCTTCGCGGCCTTTGACTGTAGAATATGTTGAAGCTTTGGTCTACGGGGTGATGAGTCCACGTCAAGCGCGTGAGTTTGATGAAAGCCTTGAGGCTAATTTCGCCATTAATAATCCGGAGATTGGTCGTTTTCGTGTCAATGTATTCCAGCAGCAAAACGAAGTCGGTATGGTGATTCGTCGTATCAAGATGGATATTCCCACCATTGGCGAGCTGGGTTTACCAGAGATTCTAGAAAGCTTGTCTTTGGCCAAACGAGGCATGATTATCGTGGTTGGGGCGACGGGCTCAGGTAAGTCAACCTCGTTAGCCTCCATGGTGGGGCATCGGAATGTGAACAGTTATGGCCACATTGTGAGTATCGAAGACCCGGTAGAGTATGTACATGCCCACAAGGGCTGTATCGTGACTCAGCGTGAGGTGGGTATTGATACCCATTCGTTCGAAAATGCCTTGAAGAACACCATGCGACAGGCCCCCGATGTCATTATGTTGGGTGAGATTCGTACGCGTGAGACCATGGAACACTGTATCTCCTTTGCCGAAACAGGCCACTTGGTGATGACAACCTTGCACTCAGCCAACGCTCAGCAAGCGCTGGATCGTATAGTTCACTTCTTCCCAGAAGATCGCCGCGATCAGCTCATGATGGATTTGTCCCTTAACTTAAACGCCATTGTTGCTCAGCGTTTAGTGCCTCATGTCAGTGGCCAGGGGCGTCGAGTGGCGACAGAAATATTACTTAATACTCCGTTGATTTCTGACCTCATTATGCGCGGCGAAACCAATATGATGATGGATGTGATGAAAAAATCTACCCAGTTGGGTATGAAAACCTTTGATCAGGCCTTGCATGAGCTTTATCGCGCTGGTGAGATTAGCTACGACGACGCCATTATGTATGCAGACTCTCCAAATGAGGTGCGTTTGTTGATTAAGTTGGGGTCTGAGGTGAGTGCTGATAGCCTTGCTGCCGCGATGGAAGGCGTTACCTTAGAAGGTTCTGAAGAACAAGGCGGCGGCTCGGTTTACCCCATGACGAATAACAAGCACCGCCCGAATGCTTAGTCTTGTTGGTCTGTTTTAAACCTCAATAAATTGCAGGTCGAGTGAATGCTGCTCGGCCAGTTGTTTTGACTTTTGGCCGAACATTATTGAGCCCGCACTATAGATCGTGACCTCTTTGTTATTCTCATTTTTTAGCCAATATTGAGCCAACACACTGATATCCTCATCAAAACAACCGGGTTGTCCCATGCTATGCGTTAAGCGGCAAGCAATGCCTCGTTGTTCTAGCATCGGAATGGTCGCGATCACATGACCTGGCAGTTCAGGAATGATGATGTGTGATGGGTGAGGTTTAAATGGCCAGCTATCATCACTGCTAAATAGCGCCAGCTGCGCTTGTTTTTGAGTATGCAGTGCCACGCTGAAATAAAGCATTGCGGCGAGACCGCGGCTATCGGCCAATAGCAAATGCTGCTGTGTGGGTCTGACACTGAAATGGTCTTGATTCACCCATTCGACCTTAACCCATTCTCCTGTTTGAAGACTGGCTAGACTCGTGGGTTCATCTGCGAGAGGGTAGAGCAACTCTAACCAGGCTTGTGATGGTTGGCAGCGCCAGATTGGCCATCGACCACCCTCCAAACTTAAGCAGTGGCCAGGTTGGGCGAGTTGGCTGATTGTTTCAGATTTAAGGCGAATAATGCGGTGATACGGCCCACTTTCCTGGTGGGCCAGCACCTTAACCTGCTCGATACTCATTGCGTTGCCAATTGGTGTACCAATTTACCGCCAAGAAACGTATGGGTTGCTCGACCCTTTACTTCCCAGCCCAAGAACGGTGTATTGTGGCCACGACTAAAGAGAGTTTGTGGATTGACTGTCCAATACTGGTCTGGGTCGATGATGATAAGGTCCGCTTCACAATTGAGGCCCAATGTGCCCAAGTTTTGGCCGAGTATTTGGGCCGGCTTGTGGGTGACACAGGCCAGGGCTTGAGACAGACTCATGCGGCTTTCTTCAGCCAGTCGCAAGGTCAGAGGCAGTAAAGTTTCCAACGTCGATGCGCCGCTAGCACTTTCACGAAAAGGCACAAGTTTGGCGTCCGCTTCGTGAGGTTGGTGGTCTGAGCAAATGGCGTTGATGCTGCCGCGTTGAATGCCTTCTCGTAGACTCTGCATATCACGCTGGCTCCGCAGCGGTGGGCGGACATGGCATTGGCTGTTAAAATCCGCTAAATCCATGTCGGTAAGATAGAGCTGGTGGGCGCTGACATCAACAGTGATAGGCAAGCCGTCATGCTGGGCTCTGCCAATCTTTTGAATTGCTCTGGCTGAGGAGATTCGGCAAAAGTGGGCTTTAACGCCTGTTGCCTCAATGAGGGCCAAATCACGCGCAACCGCCACCGTTTCTGCAGCGCTAGGAATGCCTGGCAATCCAAGGCGGGTACTTACTGCGCCTTCATGCATGCAGCCATTGTTACGCAGCGTGCCGTCCTCAGCATGAAGAAATACGGTTAGGTCATAAGTGGCGGCGTATTCCATAATTCGACGTCGAACCAAGTTGGATGCAACCGGTGCCCAGGCGTTACTCATGCCAACACAACCGGCCCCTAATAGTGCGCCCATTTCGGCAATGTTTTGACCTTTTAAGCCTTGTGTTGATGCACCGAGACACAGCACCCGCGCATGACCGGCTTGTTCGGCGCGATGGCGAATCAGCTCGATAACGGCAGGTGTATCGGTGACGGGAAAGGTATCCGGTGGGCTGGTAACAGTGGTGATGCCACCAGCCGCCGCCGCTCGGGTTTCAGAGGCGATTGTGCCCTTGTGTTCTAAGCCAGGCTCACGCAGTCGTACTGATAAATCGACCAGACCAGGGGTGACTAAGCGATTGCTGGCATCAAATCGTTGATCCGCCTCAAAGCCGTCGGGTGCTTGGCCGAGGGCGATAATTTTGCCATCAGCAATATGCAGGTCGATGAGCTGATCAATGCCGTTGGCTGGGTCGATAACGCGGCCATTGCAAATACTAATACGCATTAGGGTTTTCCTCCTTCCACACCTTGGCCTAGACACATGGACATGACCGCCATTCGCACGGCAATACCGTGGGTGACTTGTTGCAAAATAACGGATCGTGGCCCATCGGCAATGGTCGATTCGATTTCTACACCGCGATTGATAGGGCCAGGGTGCATGACGATGGCATCGGGCTTGGCGTAGGCGAGGGTCGCTTCAGTCAGGCCATATTGTTGGAAATATTCATGTTCACTGGGCAGTAACTCACCCTGCATACGCTCGTTTTGTAGGCGCAACATAATCACCACGTCGACATCTTTAAGGCCTTGTTTTAAGTCGTGGTAAACGTGTACGCCCAAGGCTTCGACATCTTTGGGGATGAGTGTTTTCGGGCCTATGATGCGCACTTCGTTTACACCCAGTGTGGTGAGGGCGTGAATCTGGGAACGGGCCACTCGAGAATGGGCAATATCGCCGACGATGGCGACATTCAAGGGGTAAAAGTCACCTTTGACTCGACGAATAGTGAACATGTCCAGCATGGCTTGAGTTGGGTGCGCATGGCGACCATCACCGGCGTTAACGACGCTAATGTGAGGCGCGACGTGTTTGGCAATGAAGTGTGCGGCACCACTTTCAGCATGGCGGACGACAAACATGTCGCAGTGCATGGCTTCTAAATTGTAGAGCGTATCCAGCAAGCTCTCACCCTTGGTGGTGGCGGAAACGGCAATATTGATGTTGAGCACATCGGCCGACAGGCGCTTGGCGGCTAACTCAAAGGTTGTGCGTGTGCGCGTGCTAGGCTCAAAAAATAGGTTAACAATGGTTTTACCCCGCAAAATGGGGACTTTCTTAACCGATTGATCCACAACGCTGGAGAGCGATTCGGCGGTGTCGAGAATGTCGATGAGCATCTGACGCTTGAAACCTTCGGTGGTGAGGAAGTGTTTCAGGCGGCCTTGGTCATTAAGTTGAAAGTTGCGAGAGGCCATGGGGCTCCTTTTTCGATCTTAATTAACTGATTTGGGTAAGGTGTAGGCTCAGTGGTTCAGGGCCCTGAAGTTTTATATTTTGACCCGGTGCGAGCTTGATTTTATGCCCAACGATATTGGCTTCAATGGGCAGCTCGCGCCCGCTGCGGTCAATTAATACCGCTAAACTGACGGAGGCTGGACGCCCGTAGTCGAATATTTCATTCAGCGCGGCACGAATAGTGCGGCCGGTGTGGAGCACATCATCGATTAAAAGAATGTGTCGATCATCGACGCTAAATGGTAAGTGCGAGGGCTTTACTTGTGGGTTCATACCGATGCGAGTGAAATCATCACGATAGAATGAAATATCCAAATGCCCCATCGGTTCCGTGAGATCAAGCAAGCTATAGAGTTGTTCCGCGACCCAGACCCCGCCGGAGTGAATGCCAATCAGCGCTGGATTTTCGATCTTTTGTGCCTGAATGTGACGCTTGATGTCGGTGCTCATCTGCGCCAGGGTTTGTTCGATATCAATGTGTTCCATGATGTTGCGTGACTCCGCGCAAAGCTAATTAAGCGCTATTGTAGCGATTTTGTGTGTACGACCCAATGGGCTTATTGGTAAAACCAAGCTTGTAAAATAAGCTGGGCAGCGACTTGGTCAAGCGCTGCTTTGCTTGATTTCTTTTTCATGCGGCCGGCTCGGCGTTGCTCGGTGATGATTTCTTCGGCTTCCATCGAGGTTAGGCGTTCATCGACCAATTCGATCGGCAAGTTATAGCGGCCATTTAGTTGGTTGGCAAAACGGCGAGCAGCGCGGGTCATATCGTTTTCGGTGCTGTCCATGTTTTTGGGCTCACCAATGATGAGCAAATCCGGTTTCCATTGGGCCAATAAGCGAGTGATGTGCGCCCAGTCGGGTTTATCCTGCACCATGTGTACAGTCTCGAGTGGTTGGGCGGTGGCGGTGATTTCTTGGCCGACAGCAACGCCGATACGTTTTTTGCCATAGTCGAAACCGAGCAAGGTGCGGCTGGTATCAGGCATTAGGCATGGCCTACGTCGTCAGACAGTTGCAGCAGATCAACGCCGATGGTTTTCGCTGCCGAGCTCCAGCGTATGGGCATGGGGCAGTCAAAAATGATCTCAGCTGTGGCGGGAACACAGAGCCAGGCGTTGTCAGTGATTTCTTGCTCTAGCTGGCCCGCATCCCAGCCGGCGTAGCCTAGGGTGACTAAACTGCGCTTGGGGCCTTGACCTTGGCCTAGTGCTTTTAGAATGTCTGCCGAGGTGGTGATGGCAAGCTCGTCGGACAAGCGCAACGTGCCCTTCCAGCCAGTGGATGAAGCCTCGTGAATGACAAACCCTTGTTCGGGCTGTATGGGGCCACCATTGATGACGACTTGTCGGTTGAGTTCGGTGTCGGTGCACTCAATCTTGAGCTGCTTATAAACTTCACCCATGTCGATACTTAAGGGGTGATTGATTATCACACCCATCGCACCATCGCTATTGTGGCCGCAAATGAGTACCACGCTGCGCAGAAAGGTTGGGTCATCCAGCGTGGGCATGGCAATTAAAAAGTGATTAGTTAAATTGTCTAGTGTGCTCATGAGCGCAATTATAAAGCGAATCGCGCTGGCTGGGTGGTTAAATATCGGCGGGAATTTCGGGCAGCGTAAAATAAAAACAGCTACCTTGGTCAGGCACTGATTCAACACCAATGCTGCCACCCATGGCCTCAATGAGTCGTTGGCAGATGGCAAGGCCTAGACCGGTACCGCCGTATTTGCGTGTTGTAGAACCATCGGCTTGGGTGAATAGTTGGAATATGTTTTGTTGGTGTTCTTCTGGGATGCCGACGCCGGTATCGATAATTTCAAACTTGATGAGTGCTAGGGCAGAGCTTGAGTCAGGGGGGAGTCTGGTGAGGCGAACATTGACCCCGCCTTCGTGGGTGAATTTGATGGCATTGTTGAGCAAGTTGTTTAGTATTTGCCGCAGGCGAGTCGGGTCTGCTTGTAAAATAGTCGGAACGTCATCGGCAATGTCCTGAGTGAGTGACAGGTTTTTCTTCTGGGCTTGTTGCGAGGGGAGTAATAAAGAATCCCGTATTAATGCCGGAATCTCTACCGATAGAGTTTCTAGTGAGAGCTTGCCAGCCTCAACTTTTGAAATATCCAATATGTCATTCAGCAGCGTGAGCAGTGATTCTGCCGAGCGGTGGGCTGTTTCGGCAAAGGTCTGTTGATCTTTGTCGAGTTCGGACTCCCTTAGCAAATCTAGCATACCAAGCACGCCATTCATTGGGGTGCGAATTTCGTGACTCATGTTGGCTAAAAATTGTGACTTGGCGCGAGCGCTTGCCAGGGCTGAATCTCGGGCTTTTCGCATGGCTTCTTCGGTCTTTTTCTGGGTGGTAATATCATGTAAATAAATGCCTAAGCCTTCGGATGTTGTGAAGGCTCTGCTTTCAAACCACCTGCCTAGCATGGGGTAAACGCTCTCCTGGGCGCGAGGGGAGGGCTGGTCGTTGACGGAATGTAATATGTTATGAAAGTGATGGGCTAAGCCAGGTAAAACATCACTGATTCTTTCTTGGGTCAGCTCTTCTCTTCGTCGACCAAAAAGTTCCTCAGCTCGAGTATTAAGGTAGATAATTTGACCATCATTGTTGAGGAGCAGAAAGACATCGGTGCTGTTTTCTAGCAAATTACTAATGTGCTGATGCGAGCGTTGAAGCTTCTCTTCGTTGTTGTGGCGGGCACTAATATCTCGAATAATTCCCAAAAAGTGTGTTGTATTATCAAAGAATATTTCGCTGATCGATATTTCGACAGGAAAGATGTCCCCGCTTTTTCGCATGGCACTGAGTTCAATAACACCTTTGTCGACGATGCGAGCGTCACTTCCAGCTTGGATGTAACGTTGAATGCTGTGGGAATGGCTTTGTTTGAAGTGGGGCGGCATAAATAGGTCGATATGTTGACCGGCTAATTCGTGTTTGCTGTAGCCAAAGGTGTTGAGTAGAACGGGGTTGATCGATTTAATTACGCCCTGATCGTTAATAACAACAATGCCATCGGTGAAGTTCTCGAACAGGCTGTCAAACGGACTTTGGTTGCTCGTTGATTTGTTTACGGGCGGTTGATCGTTATGTGTATTTATTGTGTGCTCACTTCTTATGGCGTGGGAACAGGCCTTAGCTAAGTGGGCCATGACGGGTAATAGCGCATCGTGAAGGCTATGGTTGAGCTTTTTTTCGTGACTACTGAGGACGATAACGCCGGTATTGGCAAGTTGAAATAGATGTTGGTGTGTTTGTGCTACTGCGCCGTAGCTTGATGTAGCGAAGCTGGCCACTTGCGATAGTTTTTGGCGAATATTGTCGTATGCGTGAGGCTGCTTCGTGCCGGGTGTAGTCGGCGTGGTGAGAAAGTGTGCTAGTGGGGCGGCGACGTCGTTAAGGTCAGCGAGTAGGGCTTGGGGGATTGCCTGTGTGTCGAGATAAATATGTATGGCGTTAAGCTCGAGCAGTTGGATACAGGTACGAGAAAACGTCTCAAGCATCGGTTTTAGTTTTGAGTCTAAGTCAATGCTGAAACATAAGTCTCGCTGTAATGACAGTTGCGTCAGCTTATCCGTCATGTCGTTTTTCGCGCCCTCAAGTGGCTAAAGCTTACGTTAGGTTAAATAATCTATCGGCGATTAATGTCCATAAGTTAACCTCAGTTTTATGCATGATGTTTGTTTTATGCCGTACTTACTGAGTGCTCAGACGGTTGCCTGATAGAAATTGCCAAGAGCGAGTGATGTGCAACACATCGGTGTCTTTGCGCATTTCTGGCGGTAATGGTGCAAAAGGTGCGGACAAACGGACGATGCGCACAGCGGCATCATCTAATAATTTGTGGCCCGATGATTTAAGAATATTAATGGTCCGAATAGTACCGTCATGATTGATGGCGACGTCCATGGTCAAGTTCCCCGATAGGTGTGAACGCTTGGCCTCATCTGGATAATTTAGATTACCGACACGCTCAATTTTTTTACGCCAACTATCAAGGTAAGCTGCATCACGGAAGGCTTTTGTATTTGCAGCAACGAAGCGATGCTTTTCATTAGGTTTGTTTGAATAAATGGCTGTAGATTGATCTATTTCAGCACTTAAACGGGCAATTTCACGACCGAGTGCAAGTAGCTCTGCAGCGCTAGGTTGCTCTGATGCGTCTTCACTGGTGTCTTCTTCGGTGACGACACTGTCTGGGCTGTCAAAGCTGGTGAGCATATCTCGCTCGACGGCGGAAATTGCGGTGTCAGTGGATTGGTTAGGCTGAAGTATTTCTGATTCCCCTGATATTGGAACGGGCAAAGGGGTGGCACTTTGTACGGTCGATGGGCGAGAGGGGTCATCGGTGTTACCAGAGCCTGACTGGTTGGCTTGAGCGTATAAGTCGCTTTCTACATCTTGCTCTTGCTCGTGACTGTCTACGAGGGTGACGTCAATCGTAGAAAATTCGCTTTCATCTTTGTTAAAGAATGATGGCGGAGCAAAGGTAATGCCAAGGATGATGGCGGCATTGAGCGCGATAGACATGAATAGGGTAAAAATCAGTCGATCAGTCGATGATACGTGGGCGATATGTACTGTTTTTGTGCTCATGGGGATATTTTATTAAAACGCTCTAAGACGGCTTTGGCCATTATACCGCTAGTTATTCCGAAAATGACGGCCATTGTCATAAGTACGGGCAAAAGATACCAGATTGCTTGATGAGGGATAAAGAGTACATAGGCGACATAGAACTGGGCCGTCATGTGAGCCATTGCTGCAATAAGGCTATAGCCGACAGGGCCAAAGCCTTGGCCAGGTAGGCGTGTTGCCAGGCCAAGTACGATCAGGCTGGCCACGGCACCGCTCAAGCTGAGGAGAAAGGTTGGTGACAAAAATGTGCCTAATAATATAGATCCTACCAGTACGCGTAGGCCGCTGACCCAAGCGGCCGTGCGCCAGCCCCAATGACATAAGCAGACAATGGTTACGATATTGGCCAAGCCGGGCTTAAGGCCAGGAATAGGGCTGGGAAGTGCGCTTTCAGCCACATGAATTGTGATGGCCAGTGCCGCAAGCAAAGCAATGCGGTGGTCTTCCTCGGTTGTGTGGATTTGTATCTTCAAATGAGGGTCTATGCTCGTTGATGGTGGCCATTTATACCCACATATTGTACCAAGGGTCAAAAATTAACCTTCTAATTACTACATTTATGCGCCTCTCCATTATAATAACCTTACGGTTGGCCGTTATAAGTGATAGTGCCCGCGTAGAGGCAGAGGCCAGAAAGGGAACTTTCTTGGTGCATTGTTGGGTGTATGCCGCCAGTGAAAATTAGGGGAAGTATCGCATGTATGAAGCATTTTATGGCCTTAAAGCCAAGCCATTTAGATTGACCCCAGATCCACGATTTCTCTATATTAGTGCCGCCCATAAAAAGGCGTTGGCTTATCTACGTTACGGTATTTATCGATCCGAAGGCTTTGTTATTGTCATGGGGCTGCCGGGTACCGGCAAAACGACCCTAGTGAAGGCTGTGGTGTCAGAGCTTCCGGCCAATGACATTGTTGTGGCCAAATTAATGTCCACCAATATGAGCGCTGACGATACGTTGCGCAGCTTTTGCGCCGCGATTGGCGTCCCTTATGAAGGGATGAGTAAGGCCGGCTTGATTAATAATATTGAGGATTTTCTTCGTGCCCAGGCTGAGCAGGGTAAGCATGTTTTATTGATGGTGGACGAGGCTCATAAATTGAGTCGAGACGTGCTGGAAGAGTTGCGTATGTTAACGAATTTTCAGCAAAATGATCGCGCTTTATTGCAGTGCTTTTTAATCGGTCAGGATGAATTGAGAGAGCTCGTTACGGCACCCGATATGGAGCAGCTACAACAACGAGTGATTGCAAGTTGTCAGCTCAAGGCGCTATCGGGTGGTGAAACGGTGGCCTATATTGAACATCGGCTAGCTTGCGCTGGTTTACAGGGTGAGCCCGTTTTTTCCTTTGGTGCTTATGAGCGAATTCACGAGTGGACTAAAGGTGTGCCTCGGCGTATTAACGAGCTATGTGACCGTATGTTGTTACGCGGTTTTTTAGATGAACAGGCGGTTATTGAAGAAGCCCTGGCTGTTGAAGTGATCTCTGAAATGAATTCAGAGCGAGGGCTTGCTTCTGAGCTTGAAGATGAAGGGGTGCTTGAAAAAACGCTAGGCTCCCAGGTGAGTGCCCGAGCCGCTGGTGGCCATTCATTGAGATTGGTTGAAAGCCAGTCTTTACCCTCATTATCTGAACAGGACGTCGCCCGCCATGACGCCAGTGGGGGGCGATTATCGGCCAAAATGGATCACCCTATTCCACCTTTCGACGATGAGTTGTCTGAGCTGGATATGAAGAGTCCGCTAGATATTGCCGCAAAAGCTCAATCACCTGATAGGCCACAAACATTTCGAGAGCAGCCTTTAGGCTCATCGGCGCGATTGGCAGACGATATGGGGATTCCTGATATTCCCGAGGAAAGTGATTTAGAACCTCAATTACAAGAGGTAAAGCCTCATCGAAATCATTCCCGTCGCTCAAGGCTTGATAATGTGGATACGTCGGTGCTGCCAACAGCGTCGAAGAAGCATGTTCATCCTGACCAAGCTAAATTTGAAGCGACTGTTTATGGTCACTATCGAAGCCAAGAAGCAGGGCTTGTTGAACCTGAACAAAGCGTGGTGAGCGTGACTAAGTGGGCTAGATTTATGGCAGTGCTCAAAAAAGTAGCGCCTTATCTCGGTGGGGTGGTGTTTGTGATTATTGTGTTGCTACTAATATTTTTACCGCCAGAAGCACTTCCGTAGCGATTAATTTGTTGATTCTATAGTCGAGGCATGTATTTCTGGAAGTTATGAGGTATTTGCGTTGATTTTGGCCGTGGGGAGACCAAATAGGGCGGATTTATCGATTAAATGGCGGATGCTGTGGGGCTTGTGCATGGCTATAAGGGATGACTCTACAGGTTGTGAGTTTAGGGCTTGGCTTAGGTTGGCGCATTCTTGGGCTAGCCTCTATGGATGATCGCTCGGGGCATAAATATGCGATTCGACGGCCTGTTTGGCGGACCTTTTTCATTCCCTTGCTTATTGTTTGCTTATTCCTGGGCAGCGGTAGCGGCCTGCTTATTTACAACAGCATGAGCAAACAAGTTGAAGAGCAGCTTCTAAGAGAGGCCACTGTTCTGGCGTCGGTTATTAATCGTTCCGTTGAAGCTTCCATTGAGCCCAATGTTCTGCAGCGAGAGGTGGAGGCGATAGGCCAGGAGCGTGGTGTTAAGTTAATTGTCGTGGTTGCGGGTACACCCACGCTTGTCGTCGCAAGCACGCATAGTGCTTGGTTAGGTTTGTCCCTTGATGATTTGGACCCTTTGATCGCTCGACAGTTAGAGTACGGGCTCGCTGCTGCAACAAGCAACCAAGTGCTTAGCGATAGTGAGGAAACTTTGGTGTTTGCATCGCCCTTTTCCTTCGGCAGTGACTCGGGAGGGGTGCTGATTTATTTGGATACTCGAGATCGGCAGCAGTTATTAGCCCAGTTCAGGTATGAGCTTGTTTTCTGGATTTTGTTGATGTTGTTAAGCTTGGGGTTGGGGATTTACTGGTTTGTAAATAGGCAGATATTAAGGCCGATAGCACAGCTATCCCACACCTTATTGCTTCGAGCCGAAGGGCAGCGGGCTATTCGAGCCGATCAGGCAGGTGATGGCACTGAAATTGGTGAACTCTCGGCTAGCTTAAATCAAATGTTAGATAGTGAAAATGCCCATGCGCGTGAGTTGGCGGTATCTCACCAGGCATTGCGAGAAAGTGAAGATCGCTATCGGCGGATTATTGATACGGCAGAAGAAGGCATTGCCATTGTTAATTTGTCCGGCGTTATCGAGTTAGTGAATCCTAAATTGGCCTCATTACTGGGTTTATCTGTTGAGCAGCTAGAGGGGCAGGTGCTAGCTCATTATTTTGTGTCAACTAACTGGGCTGAAATGGCACCCTTTGACGGGCAAGAGATTAACAGTGATTTACAACTAAGAAATATAGACGGGTGTGTGCGCTGGGTTATGGCCAGTGTCAGTTTGTTTAAGGTCGGTAATGGGCTGTATGACGGCGCACTTGTTATGTTGACGGATATTACTGCAAGAAAGCTGGCCGAAGAGCAAGTTAGGCAGCTCAACGATATTTTAGAAGAGCGCGTTAAGCAGCGCACCTCAGAGCTTGAGCTGTCGAATAAGGAGTTGGAGAGTTTTAGTTATTCAGTCTCACACGACTTGCGGGCACCGTTGAGAGGGATTGTTGGCTGGAGCGAGGTTCTGCTGCAAGACCATGCCTGCAAGTTGGATGCAGACGTACAGAAAATAGTAAAACAAATTTTTTCTGACGCTCAACACATGAACGAGCTAGTCGACGATTTATTGATACTTGCCACCGTGACGCGGACGCATATTAAGGCTCAACGTGTGGATTTAGAAAGGTTAATTAATGAGTTGATTCCATTGCTTAGCGCGACGGATTCGACAAGGGAGGTGGCTTGGCGAATTTCATCCCCTTTGATTGCCGAAGGTGATCTGCAATTGCTCCGCATCGTCATGCAAAACTTGCTGCAAAATGCTTGGAAATACACAGCGAGGCGAGCTGTGGCCGAAATAGAAGTAGGTTTCGATGAGCAGAATCAGGCCTATTTTGTTCTCGATAATGGCGTTGGCTTTGATGCTAAATATAAACATCAGCTATTTGATCCATTTAAGCGGTTTCACCGGGCCTCAGAGTTTTCGGGTACGGGTATTGGCTTGGCCACAGTTAAACGCGTGATTGAAAGGCATGGTGGAAACGTGTGGGCGGAGCCCGTAGTCAGTGGTGGGGCGGTATTCTATTTTACCTTAGGGCCTGCTTTAAGGCTGGCTCAATGATTACCTTGTAAAAAGCTGGGTTAATTGTTGAGTTATGTGCTATTTATTTAGTCAAGGTCATGTGCGTAGATTGAGTGTGGTAAGTGATGAAAATGATAAAAACAGTGATTGTTGAGGATTCACAAAGCGACTGCGAATTGATGGCCATAAGCTTGAAGAAAGCGGGGTTGGTGTTGGATTTTCAGCGTGTGGATTGTGAAGAGGCATATCGCCAAGCGATTATGGCCACGGACCTTGAGCTCATTATTTGCGATTATTCCCTACCGCTGCTTGATGCCCATGATGTGCTAGATATTTATAAAAAAAGTGCTATTGATGTGCCCTTTATTGTTGTCTCAGGTGTTGTGACTGAGGAGTCAGCGGTGAGAATGATGCGCGAAGGCGCTCATGATTATATTTTAAAAAGTAACATGACACGGCTTGGGCCAGCGATAGAGCGAGAGTTAAGCGAGGCAGCCACTCGGCTACATCGACGCATAGCGCTTAAAGCACTGAGTGAAAGTGAGGCGACGCTACGGCTGGTTATTGACTCAGTGCAAGACGGGGTTTGGGATTGGAACCTTAAAACGGCAGAGGCCTACTACAGTCAATCATGGGCTAGAATTTTAGGCTTTGAATTGGCTGAACTGCGTAACGACTATTTGTTCTGGGAGCAACGAGTTCATCCAGATGATTATGGTAGCGTTATCGCTGCATTAAATGCACATATTCAAGGTTTATCAACGAGTTTCTTTAATGAATATCGTATTCAAACTAAACGTGGTGACTGGCTCTGGGTGTTGGGCCGAGGCAAAGTTGTTGAATATGCCGGGGTGGATGATCCTGTGCGTATGGTTGGAACGATGATCGATATTGATTCGCAGAAAAAATTAGAACAAGAGTTGCGCAATAATCGAGATGAAGCGCTGCGCATCGCCCGTTTTCGATCAGAGTTTTTAGCCAACATGAGCCACGAGATTCGCACTCCGATGAACGGTGTTCTGGGCATGTTGGAGTTACTGCAGGAATCCGATCTAAATGAAGAGCAAATGAAGTTTGCTCAAACAGGCTATAACTCTGGTGAAACCCTACTCGCCTTATTAAATAATATCTTGAATTTGTCCAAGGCGGAGTCGGGCAAAATGGAGCTTGAAGAAATCGAGTTCGATTTGCGTCACGCGATTGAAAATGTGATGGAAATGTTAGCTCAAAAAGCCCATGACAAAGGTCTTGATATAGCCTGTTTAAATGAAGCATCGTTGCCCTCACGGGTGAATGGTGACCCTACCCGCATCAAGCAAGTATTGACCAATCTGGTGAGCAATGCGGTGAAGTTTACCGACCAGGGCGAGGTGGTTGTCAGGGCTAGGAGCGAATCGTCTGACGACGTTAAGGGGCAAGCGCTTGTAAGCATTGAGGTGCTTGATACCGGAATAGGGATTG
>Ga0316204_10007840_pt1 | contig 15298 bp, 13 predicted proteins | sample 6monrhotite_MG_2_FD_205661 | JGI IMG/M metagenome (GOLD analysis project Ga0316204, IMG submission 205661) | Microbial mat bacterial communities from mineral coupon in-situ incubated in ocean water Damariscotta River, Maine, United States -... | ecosystem: Environmental > Aquatic > Marine >...
TCGTGTCCGAAGCTGGGGGCCGGTATTTGTGGATCCTGGCCCGTGAGCCGCAGCCGGGCGATGGCTTCCTGGCCAACCGCCTCGCCTCACTGGAAGCCCGGGGCTTTGACACGGACGGGCTGATCTTCCCGCAGCAATGGCCGGACCGGGCCAGCGTGCCCGACCCGCGCTGAGATCAGCGCTACCAGGACACCGCTGTGCTGCCCGGCGGGCCACCCAGCCGGGTGCGGCGTTTTTTGATGACGTCGAGAATGCGCTGTCCGAGCAGGTCCGGCATGACAGGCTTGACGAGATAGCCATCGATATCGGCCTTGTGGGCCGCTTCGACGATGCTGACTTCATCATGCGCGGTCAGCAAGATGATCGGGACATCCTTGTTGGCAAGGCCTTCCGACGCCCGAACGCGCCAGGCGATCGAAACCCCGTCATCACTCTGCAACTCATAGTCCAGCAGGACCGCATCGAACTCGCACTTTCTCAGGTGATGCCAGGCTGTTTCTCCATCAGCCGCGGCCCGGACATCCTCGCACCCGAGGCGCTCCAGCAATTTGACAATCAGATTGCGGATTGAGTCGACATCCTCGACGACCAGTATCGTCAGCCCGGCAAGTGGTTCTTTCGACATCGATCAACTCCCGTTGTCACTGAGATTTAGTGCGTGCGTCGCCACGGGCAATGGCCGTGATGGGTGCAGGCTGTCGGCAAGGCCGGCGAGCAGGGTCTGCGGACTGACCGGCTTGGGCAGGACGCCCGAGAAACCGGCCGAGACGGCACCGCGCACCATGTGGGAGAAGCCGTCAGCGGCCAGCAGGAAGAGCGGCAGATCCGGCGCCACACCCTCGCCCGGGTCGCGCAGGCGGCGGGCCAGGTCGAGCCCGGTCGCCGGGCCGAGATCATAATCGATCAGCGCGAAATCAGGCTGGCACGTATGGATCATGACCAGGGCCTCATCCTCGTCAGCCGCCTCGAATACACGGGCGAAACCGATGCCGGTGAGCAGGGTGCGAATGACCGCGCGGACCGGCCGGCTGTCATCGACGAGCAGCACGGAGAGACGCTCCGGCGACGGCATTGATTGTTCGGTCATCCTCATCTCCTGACGACCAAGACTACAACAACAGGCTGAACGCCCGCCTAACAGGCATTCATGCTGTATGAGCGCTCCTGACAGGACGGTGGCAAGGAGGTCGCAGCCAGGCACTGGCCCTCGCCCGCGCGCCGTCACATATTCCCCCCATGGCCAAGCTGACCCTCGACGATACCCTCACCGCCCCGGAAGACTTCGTGCTCGACACGCTGACCAGCGTGACGACGGCGGATGAGTGGACGCCGCACCGGCCCGACCGCCCGGACAAGTCCGAGGGTGGGCAGCGCTTCCAGTGTGTGTCGGAATATTCCCCCAAGGGCGACCAGCCGCAGGCGATCGAGGAGCTGGTCGCCGGGCTGCAAGGTGAGGAGCGCGACCAGGTCCTGCTGGGCGCCACCGGCACCGGCAAGACCTTCACCATGGCCAAGATCATCGAGGCGGTGCAGCGCCCGGCCCTGATCCTGGCCCCCAACAAGACCCTCGCCGCCCAGCTCTATGGCGAGTTCAGGAGCTTCTTCCCGAACAATGCGGTCGAGTATTTCGTCTCCTATTACGACTACTACATGCCGGAAGCCTATGTGCCGCGCACCGACACCTACATCGAGAAGGAATCGTCGATCAACGAGGCCATCGACCGGATGCGCCACGCCGCCACGCGCTCCATCCTCGAACGCGATGACGTGATCATCGTCGCCTCGGTCTCGTGCATTTACGGCATCGGCTCGGTCGAGACCTATACGGCGATGACCTTCGAGCTGAAGCCCGGCGACATCGCCGATCCGCGCGCCATCACGCGGCAATTGGTCGATCTGCAATACACCCGCAATGACGCCGCCTTCATCCGCGGCACTTTCCGCATTCGCGGCGATAATCTGGAAGTCTTCCCGGCCCATTATGATGACCGCGCCTGGCGGATCGGCTTTTTCGGCGACGAGGTCGAGCAGATCACCGAGTTTGATCCGCTGACCGGCAAGACCATGACCGAGCTGAAATCGGTCAAGTTCTACGCCAATTCCCACTACGTCACGCCGCGCCCGACGCTCAACCAGGCGGTGGTCAAGATCAAGGCCGAGCTCAAGGAACGCCTCGCCTGGATGGAGAAGGAAGGGCATCTGCTCGAAGCCCAGCGCCTGCAACAGCGCACCGAGTTCGACCTGGAAATGCTCGGCGCCACCGGCTCCTGCGCCGGGATCGAGAATTATTCCCGCTATCTGACCGGCCGCAAGCCGGGCGAGCCGCCGCCCACGCTGTTCGAATACATTCCGGAGGACGCCCTCGTCTTCGCCGATGAGAGCCATGTCTCGATCCCGCAGCTGGGCGCCATGTACAAGGGCGATTACAGCCGCAAGAAGACGCTGGCCGATCACGGCTTCCGCCTGCCCAGCTGCCTCGACAACCGGCCCCTCAAATTCGAGGAATGGGACGCCATGCGGCCGCAGACCATCTCGGTCTCGGCAACCCCGGGTCAGTGGGAGCTGAACCAGACCGGCGGCGTGTTCACCGAACAGGTCATCCGCCCGACCGGCCTGATCGACCCGCCGGTCGAGATCCGCCCGGTTTCCACCGATGGCGCCAGCCAGGTCGATGATGTCATCGACGAGGCCCGCGCCACCGCCGAAAAGGGTTTCCGCACGCTGGTCACCACGCTGACCAAGCGCATGGCCGAGGACCTGACCGAATACATGCATGAGCAGGGCCTGAAGGTCCGCTACATGCATTCCGACGTCGACACGGTCGAACGCATCGAACTGATCCGCGATCTCCGCCTCGGCGTCTATGACGTGCTGATCGGCATCAACCTCCTGAGAGAGGGCCTCGACATCCCCGAATGCGGCCTCGTCGCGATTCTCGACGCCGACAAGGAAGGCTTCCTGCGTTCGGAAACTTCATTGGTCCAGACCATCGGCCGCGCGGCCCGAAACGCCGACTCGAAGGTCATCCTCTATGCCGACCGCATCACCGGCTCGATGCAACGCGCCATGGACGAAACCGGCCGCCGCCGCACCAAGCAGATCGCCCACAACGAAGAACACGGCATCACCCCGACGACCATCACGAGAGGGATCAGCGACATCCTGGAGGAAGTGATGGAGTCCCAAGCCAAGGGCCGCGGCGTGGCTGCGAAAGGCCGCAAGAAGGGTGATGGCCGGCCGAAGGGCCTGCGCGACGCCGATCAGGCAGCGTTTGTGGCGGGGGATAATGTGGTGGCGGTGATCGCGGATCTGGAGAAGCGGATGCGTGAGGCGGCTGCGGATCTGGAGTTTGAGACGGCGGCGAAGCTGCGGGATGAGGTTTTGGCGTTGCGGGGGGAGTGAGGGGAGGTCAATTACTCACATACCCGATCGACATTCTCCGTTCGTTCCAGTATGCTTCTTTGGTGGAGGCGAATCGCGCATGAGACCTACATTCATCGATCTGTTTTCTGGTGCTGGCGGGATGAGCCTCGGTTTTGAGCAGGCTGGGTTCGAGCCGGTAGCCGCCGTCGAGATAGATCCGATCCATGCCGCCGCTCATAAATTCAATTTCCCTAACTGCGAGACCCTAGCTCGTTCTGTAACTGACGTGACGGGCGACGAACTGCTTGCATTGCCGGGCTTGAAGGGCCGTGCGCCAGACGTCGTGATCGGAGGCGCGCCCTGCCAAGGATTTTCGCTAATCGGAAAGCGAGCGCTGGACGATCCCCGCAATTCTCTGGTTCGGGATTTTGTCCGGATTGTCCGGGACACCAAGGCGCGCTTTTTCGTTTTCGAGAACGTGAAAGGCCTGACGGTTGGCAACCACCGCGCCTTTCTTGATGAGATCGTCTCGGAATTTCAGTCCATCGGGTATCAGGTCCGTCTTGATTGGAAAGTGTTGAATGCCAAGGATCATGGCGCACCGCAGAACCGCCAACGCCTGATCTTGATGGGCGCAAGGGCTGGCGAAACTTTACCGAAATACCCCACTCCGCATCAGGACAGCCCGACTTGTGCCGATGCGCTCGACGACCTTCCGAATGCCGAGGAATTTGACGCACTCCTCAGCTCTGACAGCGTGGAGACTTGGAAGTGGGGCAGTCCGGATAACGCCTATGCACGAGAAATGCGTTGCCTCAGTAATGATGCTTGGCATTTCGGCCATGTCCGCCAATGGACTCCGGAAATTCTGACGGCCAGCGCCCGAACAAATCACACAGACATTTCCCGCCGCCGATTTGCTGAAACCGAGGAAGGTTCGGTCGAACCTATTTCACGTTTTTTCAAGCTTCCGAGCGCGGGCGTTTCAAATACGCTGCGAGCGGGCACCGACAGCGCACGCGGCGCATTCACCAGCCCGAGACCGATCCACTTCCGCCACGCCCGCTGTGTAACTGTGCGGGAAATGGCGCGGCTTCACGGCTTTCCTGACTGGTTCAGATTTCACACAACCAAATGGCATGGCGCACGGCAAATCGGCAACGCCGTTCCGCCCCCACTCGCCCGCGCCGTCGCATTAAAAGTGATGGAAGCGTCCGGCAACAAAGCTCAGCGCAGCGACCAAACGCAATCCCTTGGCGACCCGTCTCTGCTTGAAATGACCATGGCGCAAGCAGCGTCCCATTTCGGCGTATCCGTTCTGATTGGCCGCCGAGATCGCAAGAGTGGTGCAAAAAAGAGAACTCAATTAGAGATCGAAGCTGAACGCACTGCTGCGGAGTAGATGGATGGCTGCCAAGCCCAGCGAAAATAGGTATAAAATACTAATATCTCACATTTTTTTCGACTCGGAATTCGGCAACTACCAAGTCGGAGACACAAGCGTACAGTTCGCAAGAGATGATATTTCAAGAGCCGCCGACGAACTCGGCGTCGTGCTCCCCAAAAATTTGGGCGACGTCCTGTACTCATTCCGACACCGCATAGATCTACCGGACGACATTTTGGCGACCCAGACAGATGATCGTGTCTGGATCATCGAAATGGCAGGCCGCGCCGCCTACGAATTTCGATTGGTCAAAGAAAGCCGTGTCGTCCCGAACCCGTTGTTGGTCACGACCAAGATTCCTGACGCGACTCCTGAACTCATTCGCCAATATGCGCTTGGCGACGAACAGGCACTCCTCGCAATCCTTCGCTACAATCGTCTCGTCGATACGTTTTTGGGCATCACGACCTACTCACTGCAAAACCATCTGCGAACAACGACTAGCAATGGCGCGCAGCTCGAAATCGACGAGGTCTATGTCGGCGTCGACAAGCGAGGTGGGCATTTCATCATACCCGTTCAGGCCAAAGGTGGGTCCGATCAAATTTCGGTCGTCCAATCCAGTCAGGATCTCAAATGGTGCCAGGAACGCTACCCAGACCTTCGGACCAAATTGATTTGCGCGCAGTTCATGAGCGATGAGCGAATTGCCATGTTTGAACTGACCGTCGAGGACGACGAGCTGAAGGTCGCGGACGAGCGACACTACAAGCTCGTTCGGCGTGAAGATCTCAGCGTCCGCGACACCACGACATATTTCCATCACGGAGGGTAACCGCACCGCGATCAGACGGAGTGGGTGATGGGCGGCCAGTGAAGGAACGCTGCGCGTTTCACCCCTTCCGACCCGGCGCTCCGCGCCGGCCCACCTTCCCCATCAAGGGGAAGGACCTGGTGGCGGCATTCCCGCTCCTCGCTTCACACCCTCAATCTCCGTCATCCAACGGGGACCGCGCAGCGGGCACCCGGGGGACCTCGGCTCGTCGGGTTGGTCATCCGGGCGCGCTGGCGGAGGCAAGACGACCGGCAGGGTGGCCGAGGTCCCCCGGATCGCGGCTTTGCCGCGACCGGGGGATGACGGTGGGAAATGGGGTGGTAGGTCCTCGCCCAGACAAGGCGAGGCGCACCAACCCCACCCTTCCCCCATCCCTCGCCATCGCCTAACCTCGCCGGGATATCGCTTGACCGACCGGCATCTCGGAGCCTAGATGTCGGCAACTCCCCCGGTTGCTTCGTCGGCCGGGCGCAAGGCTCCTTCGGGAGCCTTTGCCTTATGCGGACCTCTGTTTATGTCGATGGCTGCAATCTCTATTACGGCTCGCTGAAGGGCACGGCCTATAAATGGCTGGATCTGGAGCGGCTGATGCAAATCCTGCTGCCGCTCAACGAAGTCAGCCGGATCAAGTTTTTCACGGCAAGGGTGCGCGGACGGCCGCAGGACCCGGCCTCGCCGGAGCGGCAGAATGTCTATCTGCGCGCGCTCGAGGCCCATTGTCCGACGGTCGAAATCATCTACGGCTATTTCCTGATGCACCATATCCACATGCCGCTCTCGCACCCGCCCAAGGACGGGCGCAAGTCGGCGAGCGTGATCCAGACCACCGAGAAGCGCTCGGATGTAAATCTCGCCGTCAGCCTGGTCGATGATGCCTGGCGCGACCGCTATGACACGGCGGTCGTGGTCTCCAATGACAGTGACCTGGCCATGGGGCTGGAGCGGGCACGCGCCCTGGGCAAGACGATCAGCCTGGTCACGCCGACCCAGAGACGGGCCTCGAAACAGCTCGCCGAGCACGCCGATTTCCGCCGCGCCCTGCGCGCCCATCATCTGACCCGGGCGCAATTGCCGAAACTCATCCCCGGCACGCGGCTGAGCCGGCCCGACGCCTGGTAATCCGGCCGAGAGCGACGCGCGCCCCTCGTTGCGCGCTTTGCACTCCGGGACCTCTCCCCGGTCGGGGAGGGGGTATAGACAAGTCCCAGGTTAATTAGGCTCGTGCCTGGTCAATGAGACCGGCCATGTCAGTGAACCAAACGTCGATTTCAGGCCCGTGTCCTGAAGCGTCCGTAGCGACGCAACGTTGGCGGAACTCCGCAGGTGTCATCTCGCACAGGAAGAGTCCGCAGATGACATGTTTCGGCTTGCGATGGTCTATCGCAACACCTCGCCGGTTTGCCTCTGGAATTCGGAACCCATCCCGGTTTTTCCGAGCGATAAGAGCTTGCCAAAATGGCGTGTCTGGCTTGGATAGTTTTGTAAAGTCTGGGTCGGCAATCGCCGCTTCCTCAAAAATGTCGAACCCGACACCAAGTGACCGTTTTACTGCGTCTACATGTAGGTAGTTCTCTATTTCTCGCTTTCGCGTTTGTACAACCTTGATTGGCAATCCGATGCCCGTATCCGTCCAATCAGAGACTCGCTGAGTTACTTCGCTTGGAAGATTCTTCTCAGGTGCCGCAGCATTTGCTCTATCAGAATCACGAAGGTAAAATTGAGGAAGCTTCAGTGCTGCGAGATACTCTCCATTCACAACAGACTTGAGTTGGTCTCCACCACCCCCGAAAATCCAAAATATGCGATTTGGGTCAAGTGGGCCTGGTAGCTCGCCTGCTTGGTGTAGTTTGCGAGCCAAACTTTCCAGGACCCAAACATCTGAGTCGCCCTCTACCCATACAGCGATATTGGCACCTTCTGTTGGTTGTGAACTGGCTAAAACGCCGAGACTGTTGGCAGCTTCAATCAGTACGCTTCGATCTGTCTCACCGCTTCTAACTCGCGGTTGACCGCCCCCGTTAGGTCGGTCAATGAAACGCACCGACTTGGTGGGCAATAATTCAGCGAGATTTGGGACGTGTGTTGTGAGGATTACTTGATCACCCGCCTCGCTAAGGTCTTGCAGCGCTTGAAGGATATGCTTCTGGTACTTCGGGTGCTGAGAAGTTTCAGGCTCTTCAACCGCGTAGATTACTGATGGTCCTTCCGCTCCATCTGCTCTGTCGGCCTTCTTTTTTTCAGCTTCAGCTTGAAAGAAGGCCAAGACCACAAGTCGTCTAATGCCCGCGCCCCTCTTATTGAGTGGAACGCCATCCTCCCCTCGGAGCACATCCAAATCGAACGCTTTGGACCATGAAGGACGTTTGTAGTTTGGTGTCAGCTTTTCGTTGATATCGGGGTAGTCTCGATTCAATCGCTCGAGAGTTCGCTCGGTCACAGCGCGTACAGCCTGATCAACTCGTTGAGCGATGTCTTCCAGCTCTCGATCTAAACCCTGGAGAGCCAATTTTAACGTAGCATCAAGCGGGCTTCGAACCGTCGATTCCTTGTCGCCTCTAACCTGCTCTGATTTAAAGAGCGAGAAGACCGGTAAATGTCGGGACTGTAGTTTACGCCATAATTTTCGAGAATCCCCCAATTCGTCAGGTGTCGCCCTCGGTTTTTCGAGAATCACATCTCGTTCGCGTTGTTCAACTTCGGCCTTTTCCAACATGTCTGTATAGATCGACCGTCGCATGCTTCCGAGTGATCGGCGATCAGCTTCCAGGTCGCGTTGTTCGATCAACAGCCGAAGATCGGCTAACTTTTTGTGCAGTAATTCTTCAACCTCACCGCCACACAACGCGTGGGCGTGAGCCGAAACTCGCGCAAGTTCGGCCTTGGTCGCTGTGAATCGCCAAAATTTACTGATTTCTAAATCACCCTCAGAGTTCAGCAAAAACTCCTCTGCCAACGTCGTTGGGGCTGTTGCATCAATGGTGATTTCTGCGGGCAAATTATCGAAGCGGCAACTAACCACGACCTCGTCAGCGTTGGCGCAGGAAACTCGGCGATCAAAGACGTCGATGGTATCATTGAAGAAAGCGTCCAAGGCTTCCAGTATACTCGACTTACCAATATCATTTTCACCAATCAGCGCAGTTAGTGAACCAATATCAATCCAGCCGCTATCTGAGTATGACCGGAAATTTTGTAGACGAACCGCTTTGAGCCTCATTCCCAGCCTCCAATATGCATCAGTCGTCTTAGTGAATGACACAAACGCTTCGGGGGCAACCTCGAATAGCGCAACCGAAGAGTATAGCGCGTCGTCTCACCTAGTTTGTTTTTGAAGCAATAAGCCGGGGATATGCCGCTTTGTGACCGGCTTCACGAAGTCGGTGGCGCAAAGACGCCTTGCTGCTTGGTGGCCCCACCTACCCGCTCCCCAAACTCCCCAACCCCGTTCGCTTCCTTCCCGATCAACTCCACGCTGTTCGCCATGACGTGCCGCCGCACCGTCTCCCCCCGGTCGAAATAGTCAGCATTCTCGAACTTGCTCTCCGGGCTGAGGTGATAGCGCACCAGCGCATCCTCGTAGGTTTGCAATACCTCTACGGACACCAGCTCACCGGTCTCTCTATCGAAAGCCTGGGCAGCCGCTTTGTCCGGTTCACGCTCAAAGGGTGCGATTGGCTTGGGGTTTGATTGTTTCTTTGGGCGACCGCGTTTGTTCGGGTCGGCCTCGACGTCTTCCGACATGGGGCGTTGCGATGGAGGTAGGGCCGTGAGACTAGTCATGAACCCGAACGGCTTTACCTGTGCGCTGTAGGGTTGGTCTCGATTGTAGTGGCGCATCCAGGCGAGCAAGTCCGGACTGGTCGCCCCGTAGCGGCTAGCCGCCGGTTGGGCGAGTGCCCGATGATAGTCGAGCGGCACATGGTTTGGATTGCCTTCCAAGGCCGCGCGGATGATGTGGTACCAGAGGTCATACTGCCAGCGGTTCACACCGAGCTGAGGGAGCGGTGAGACCGGCGCTGGCACGCCAGGAGCAGGATCATCCTCAACGTAAGGGGCCATTAGATGCCCGAGGCCATGCGCAGACGCCTTGCGGATTACAGGCCGCCCTTGAGCGTCCAGATTGAACAAGGCGTAGCGCTTTGCCGAGATCGCGAAGGCGTAGAGCGGTTTGAGATCGCGTGTGTGGGCCGCGAAGTTTACGTCCTCCATTTGGAGGATCGAGCCGGGCTTGCGGTAGGGATTGAGGGGGTTGAACCAATCGATCACCCGTCGGGCTTTCGCGTGAAAGGCTTCACGGCTTATACCCTCGGGTCGGGCGAGCGCCAGGCTATCGGTATCACAAAACACCCAGCCCAGACCTTGAGCCTTTGCCTCGGCTTCCGCCAGGGCCAGCATCAAGCGGGCAGCCCCGGTAATGAGGGTTCCCAATAGGGGATGAAAGCGCTTTCCCGGCTCTTCTAACGCGGTGCTTTGTATTTCATGGCAGTTCCCATCGGGACCAAAAACATTCAATGGCTCGGGCTTTGGCGCATTGTCTCGCAATACCTCGATATAGATACCGTACGAAGTTGAATTCGCGAGAATTTTAATGGCCAGTTGATTGGGGTCCTTATTGGCTTTCGCTTCATCGCGTAAATCAATCAGTCGCGTAAAAGCATCATCGCAATTGGGATCAATTCGGTAGTTGCTGTTTCCAAATAGGTGTTTCGATTGCATTCCCTTTTGCGGACTTTCCGGCGTGAAGCGAATTGCTTCCAGTATCTCCGGGGTTTTTCCTGAAAGGAATCTTGCCGCAATAACGTCGGCCAGCGTGAACCAAAGCCCACCCTCATAGGTCAGATGATTGAGCCCAATCGTGTTGACCTTGCCGTCATACTTGGCGCGCACCGGCAGGACGTCTCCATCAGGTCGGATTTTGACCAGAGTTGTGAGTTCACGCCATGTCGCAGGCGTTTGGAAGTCCGCACGCGACACATCGCCCACGAATTCACGTGTCTGGGTGGTCGCATCCTGCCAGGCGAAACCCTCAGCCGTCACGAAGCGCCAAAGCCCCATGAGGGCGTTGACGGTCGGGTACATGGACTTGAAGTCGGTATAGATGACCTCCGTCACGACACGTCTTAAGCGCACTTCAGCGCGCCCGCCGTAGAAGGTCCCCATGATCCGGCCAAACATGGCCGGTGGCACCTCCTGGCACGCCAGGAGCGGCTCGATACCCATATCCTTGAGGTAGGCTTTGCCTATGCTCGCTTCGCTGATGATGCGGTGAGCCGGGGTTGAAAGCTCGTGCTGCGCGTAACGCTCCATCAATGCTGCATAGCACTCCCAAGTCGCCTGTACGTCATCGCGGGCGTAGTCGAGATAGGTCTCGGTCAAAGGACCGCCATGCTCTTCACTCGCGGCCTTGCGTGTTGGGACGTCGAGCGCCTCGCACAAGCTCGCCAGCGAATGACTCGATGAGAGCAAAGCCGCCGCGAACGTCTTGACGTCGACAAAGTAACCCGTTGTGGACGCCACTTTGATTTCACGCTTTCGCATGCTGCGCGGCGTTTCCTGTTTCCAGGGTGCGGAGAACTGGATCAGGCTCGCTCGTCTTGAGAGGTGCTTGACCTGGACGCGCGGTTGATGCCGACTTTTGCAAAGCTGGAAGGAGAAGCCGCCTCGCATGCTGCCGCGCGCGGGTCCGTGATGGGTCGCAATTCGGGAGATATCAAAGGGTAGGTTGAACCCCACGATTGTCGCGTTGAGATCATAGCCGTACTCGATGAATACGTACGCATTGAACGCTGCAAGCTTGCGCAGTCGAAGGCCGCGCGCAGAGCAATAAGCTTGGAGGCCCGCCAAGTCGTCATCGTTGAGGCGTGCCGGATCGTAAAAAGCACCTTCCTCTTTCAAGGTTCCAGCGTATCGCAACTGGTAAAAGCTGACCCGAAGAGATTGCGACGGGTCGGTACTGGTCTCCGTATCCCAGACTAGCGTCCAGGGCGAAGCCTCATCCAAGCGTTTTGCGACCTTGTGCTTGCCGGGCGATTTGACAGTCGGTTTGTGTGTGTAGGCGCGTAGCGCGATCTTGCGGGGCGTTTCGAGGCTCATTCTTCTGCCTCGCGGCTCTCAGGGTCGCTCAATAGCTCTCGGGCCATGCTGGAAAGCGTGTTTGCGATCAGCCGGAACAAGTCAGACAGTCCAAGAAGGTAGCGCCCGATGGTCTCGGTCCGGCGATCGGGCGAAGACAGCTGTCGCCGATCTATTTGGCCGTCACTCAGTTTGCGGTGACAGTTTCGACAAACGATAGCGAGGTCATCATGAAAGGCTTGCTCTCCAATGTGATGGAGTTCCAGCGCGTGAGCATAACTCTCCCCACAGATCACACAGGACGGATTTCTGGTGCCTAGCCGCCTGTAGGCTTGCTCTAGGCGAGCGGCTTGGGTGTGAGGTGTGTTCATCTTCATACGCTCACCTAGCTGACGATCTGATAGATTTCGTGGAAGGCGGTTTCGTCCGTCGCGGCGATGCGATGGAGTGCATTGGGATCGGTTTCGAACGGGTGGAAGCGACCGCGCACATCTGTGACGCCCTGACCGCGAAGCGTGTTCAAAAGCTCGATGTCATTGGTTTGGGTGAACCGGCCTTGAAGGTCCCAGGCCTGGCCCGCCTTGGAGGCGGGGTTGAAGCCGTCCACAAAGATCGCCTGGATGCGACCGTTGGACTGAACTGCGATCCGTCGCGTTCGCGGATCGTGGATACGCCACACCTTGCCGGTTCTGGTCGCGAGATTGCGGACACGGATAAACTTGCGAAGTCGTTTCTCGCCGACCCCAGCTTCGCGGGCAGCGGCACCGATGCCGCTACCCGCCCGCATTAAGCGAAGTGCGGCCTCAATCTCAGGACTGCTATCGGGGAGCCGGTCGGCATATGACGCCAAGGGCTCGCCCTGGCGCGGATGGCCCCGCGCCTGCGACGAGCTCAACCCACGCGCACGCCCCCGCTCAAGGCGGCGGCGATACTCGGCTTTGTAGTCGCGTTGGTGGGGCATTGTGTGCTTCCCGACGAGGCCGCGAACCCATTTCGCGGCCTTTGGAAGCATCTCAGTTAGGCGCTTAATTTATCAATGTAAACAGTGACTTAAACGGACAAATATCACGCTAGGTTTTGTCATTTGATGGATAGACCTGGTCTATCGCCCTCATAAAGGTGCGGACGCCGGGCATTGGTAGGTCCTTTGACAAAACACCCCTTTTGGTTCTGACAAACTCTTGAAGTTGTCGCGCGGCCTCGGATTTGTTTTTTCCGGGAAATTCGGGGTCGCTGGCGGCTAGCTCCCGCACATATGTTTCCAGTTCTGGAATGGCACGTTTCCGTCCACCTCGCGCTCGACGCGAGTGGTCTTCCTCCACCTCGGAAGTACTCACGACGCGGATGTCGAAATACTCGTTTGAGAACGCGTTCAGCTTGCCATCCGTGAACGCCCTGATTGCATCGGCTGGCTCACGGTAGAAACCGCTGGTGAGGGTCGATTTGGAAAAAGCGTCAGGCGGAATCTCCGCATGCACAATTTTTGCGTCAGCGAGCACCACGCTACCAATTGCGCGGTATTCGCCCTTCGAGAGTCGATCAGCGAAATCAAACACTATGCGGTCTCGTACGCGCGTCGCGATATCCACCCCGGTATAGTAGCCTTCGTGTTTCGCCCCCGCCCATTCCGAGCAATCGGATTTAGGGTCGCCTCCATTGCGCGACAAGTACTCTAGGCCCCGGCTGTCGAGTGGCCCGAGTGGCTCACGAAGAATGTCCTCCGCGTACTCAAGCCAGTACGATTTGAGTGGGTGGGCGATTTTCCGAAGCTCTTGCACTTCGTCAGTCATTGCGTACGCCCTGGTACGGACGGCTTGGACGTTTTTTCTTTCCTTGCACCCATAGGCTGCTAAGATTCCTTATGTCTGACCGGGGAGCACAATGCACCAGTCTCAAGTGCACGAAGCCGAAACACTGACAAGCGCAGACCACGACGAATGGGCGGAACGCTGTCGGTTTTGGCTCGCCGAATACGAAGCCTCTATTCCGAAGCGAAAGCGCCGCGAGCGTCAAGCGCATCCGCTGATCCTCACGGGCAACGGAATGTCGATGCGCGTCAATCGCGGCGCACTCGTCATCCGTGACGGGCTCACGCATTACCCCCAAGACGCCAAAGAGCATCGCTTCTTCCCCGGCGGTCTGGAAAATCCGCCTCGCATCGTCCTGGTTGACGGCTCCGGAGAAATCACGCTCGACGCTATCGACTGGCTGGCGGAGCAAAACATCACGCTTATTCGTCTTCGCTGCGATGGCCGGGTGATTTCCGTTGTCGGGCAGCGGGGCTACTCCGCTGACCCTGAAAAAGTCGCTTGGCAGATCGAGGCGCGGAGGGATGAAGCGGCGCGTGTTGCTTTTGGCGTTCCGCTGATCCGCAAAAAGCTTCAAGGCACGCTAGCAAATCTAGACCAGTTCTTTCCCGCCTCCCGACCAAAAGAAAGAGCGGTTCGAACGGCTGAGGCGGTACTCAATGAGCTTGAAGCTTCGCCACCAGCGACCGCACGCGAATTGCTGGGATTGGAGGGTAAAGCAGCCGCCGCTTACTTCGCGGCCTGGTCCACAATCCCTATCCGCTGGAAGAATCTCGACAAACACCCGGTGCCCGAAGATTGGCTGACCTACAAGTCACGGTCCGCTTTGAGGGCCAAGAAAGTGCCCACCAATCGGCGGGCAACACACCCGGTCAATGCAATGCTGAACTACCTCTACGGGATTCTGGAGATACGCACGCGAATTCAGGTCGTGGCGGATGGGTACGATCCGACACGAGGCATTCTCCACGGGGACGGTGCGAGCGGGCGCGACACGTATGTTTTCGATTTGATGGAGGCGGGGCGGCCAAAGGCAGAGCGCTTCGTTTTGAGCATTTTGCGTGAAAACGTGCTTCGCGCCGACGATTTCACTACGAACTCGAGTGGGACCTGTCGCCTCAATCTAGAAATGTCACGACGAGTATTGGGGCCGCAATGGCCCAATAAATTTCATTGAAACACGGAGCATTGTGATAACGATGGTCAATCAGGACGGTTATCTCGCTAAATCAGAGCGCGACCTCAACGAGTTAAAAAGCCTACACGAACACTTCTGCAAAATACAAAGTGAATCCGTTTTTTCAAACATGGACTCCGCTACCTTTTCTGCAGCCTATTATGATGAACGGATTCTCGTGCAGAAAGGTCTAGATAAGACCGAGGATGCGATGATCGTTCTGCTCAACATCGGTGGGCTAATAACCCTATTTGTGGGTCTTGTTATGCAAGAAAGCTATGGGTTCGGACAATTGGCGAGCTCCTACACCGGGTACATTGTCATGTTAGCAGGATTATTGGTTTCTGGGATTGGGGCATTTATTTTTCGCTTGAATAAGGCTGGTCAATCCCAAATCCGAGCTGCAACGCGCGCGCGCATGATGGAACTGGGTAGGTAGGATCGTGGCAGTTCCAGCTGATCAAACTCAAACGTCGGGCAAATCTAGACTTCCCAGTTGGAGACGCGATGAACTCATTCTAGCTGACCCATTGCTTACCAAAGCGCGGGTCAAAATATTGGTACTGATTGGGGTTGGTGCGGAGGAAATGGTATTAAAGTGACTGGCAAACATTCCTCTCCTGCCGAAATTCCGCATGGGCCGGACCATTTTGATT
>Ga0316204_10007841_pt1 | contig 15295 bp, 13 predicted proteins | sample 6monrhotite_MG_2_FD_205661 | JGI IMG/M metagenome (GOLD analysis project Ga0316204, IMG submission 205661) | Microbial mat bacterial communities from mineral coupon in-situ incubated in ocean water Damariscotta River, Maine, United States -... | ecosystem: Environmental > Aquatic > Marine >...
ACTGACAAATTCCAGACTGATTTGGTTGTTGGATGACTTTCGTAACATCCTTTAATTATACAGTATTTACCTTCCCAAAAAAACAAAATCCCCGCCATAAGGCGAGGACTTTGTCAGCAGTCTGAGGGCCGCTTATAAGCGGCCCTTTTAAAGATAAATATGAATAGCTACTCCTGAGAAGCGAACCAGCGCTCCACATCAAGTGCCGCCTTACACCCTTCACCGGCAGAGGTAACCGCCTGACGATATATCGGATCAGCAACGTCACCCGCCGCAAATACACCCTCAACCGATGTCGCTGTGCTCTTACCCTTGGTAATCAGATAGCCAGTTGCATCCATTTCAAGCTGCCCTTGAAGGAAATCGGTATTCGGCTTGTGACCGATGGCAATAAACACACCATGCACATCAATATCACGAAGCGAGTCATCCAATGTCGATTTTAGACGGATGCCTGTCACACCCGATTCATCACCAAGAATGACATCGGTATTACTGTTCCAGGCCACATCAATATTGTCCGTTGCCAGTAGTTTGTCCTGCATGATTTTTTCAGCGCGCAGTGCATCACGGCGATGAACCAGCGTCACTTTATTACACAGATTGGCCAGATAAAGTGCTTCTTCAACAGCAGTGTCGCCACCGCCAACCACAGCCACATCTTTACCACGATAGAAGAAACCGTCACAGGTTGCACAGGCGGAAACACCGCGGCCGGCAAACTCCTCTTCGCTAGGCAAACCCAGGTATTGTGCTGAAGCGCCTGTCGCAAGAATCAGAGCATCGCAGGTATAAGTACCATCATCACCTTTCAGGGTAAAGGGGCGCTTTGAAAGATCCGTCTCATTGATATGGTCCCAGATCATTTCTGTACCGAAACGTTCAGCCTGAGCCTTGAAGTCTTCCATCATTTCAGGGCCCTGCACACCATCTTTATACCCCGGATAATTATCCACATCGGTCGTTGTGGTCAGCTGACCACCTGCCTGATGACCCTGAATCAGAACCGGGGTCAGGTTGGCACGCGCCGCATAAATCGCAGCTGAATAACCGGCAGGTCCGGACCCAAGAATAATCAGACGATGGTGAACAGCTTCAGACATTTCAAACTCCATAAACTAATATAAGTGATAGTAAACCTAGCGTCATGCCTTTTAATGGCAATGATATAAAAGGCTATCCACCACAGAGAACACAGAGGAAGAAATAAAGTTTTTGACGTGTCTACGAAATGACAGAGCGCCTTCGATCAACACAGTCGTAAATCATTATTCATTGACTCAGCTATGCTGATTTACTTCCCACACCATGAAAAACAAGGGCTATATAGTGAAATCAAATAAGGAAGATCGTGGCCAAACCAAGGAATGTGAAAAAACCGACCACATCAGTTACCGTGGTAAGTATCGTGCCTGAGGCAAGAGCAGGGTCGATATTCAACCGCTGCAGCGTCAGTGGAATCATCGAACCGGCAAGACCTGCGGCAAACAGGTTAACCATCATTGCAGCTGCGATCACAGCACCGAGTTTTATGCCAAGTTCCGGAAACCAGAAAGAGGCCACAACAGCCATGACAGATGCAAAGGTGAGTCCCGAAACCAGCCCTACCGAAACCTCCTTGATCAGGGTGCGTTTGGCATTGGCAAAGGTCACACGTCCCAGTGCAATACCGCGAACAATGACCGTCAGCGTCTGTGTTCCGGCAATGCCACCCATGCTTGCCACAATCGGCATCAATACAGCCAGCGCAACAACCTGAGCAATGGTTGCTTCAAACTGGGCGATCACTACTGAAGCCGCGATGGCAGTCATCAGGTTTACTGCCAGCCAGATACCACGTCTGCGCGCGGTGATGCCAACAGGTTCAGCCAGATCATCCTCATCGGAAAGGCCGGCCAATCGATACATATCCTCAGTAGCTTCTTCATGAATCACATCGATCACATCATCGGCAGTAATACGACCGATCAGCTCACCCCGTTCATCCACAACAGGCAATGCCAACACATCGAATTTTTCAAAAATTCGAGCAACCTCTTCCTGATCCTGTCCGGCCAAAGCGCGCGGAAAATCATCCTCAGCCAGGCTGCTTACCACCACTTCAGTTTCGGCAAACAACAGTGCATGCAGAGGCAGTACACCGACCAACAGATCATCATCATTCACCACATAAATATAATTGAGGTTTTCAATCTCTGTACCAAAACGACGCAATACCTGTAGCACTTTCTCAATTGTCCAATCATCACGCACTTTGAACAATTCGGCCTGCATCAGGCCACCGGCAGTCTCCTCATCATGTCTGAGTAACTGCTCGATTTCGCGACGTTCTGCCGGCTCAAGCCGCTCTATCACCTCATCAGCAATATCTTTTTCTACAGCCTGAAGAATATCCGCCGCATCATCGGAATCGAGATGCTCAACGACCTCTTCAACTTCACCAGCCTCAAAGTCGGCAAGCAGATCTTCCTGCATACCTTCAGGCAGTTCAAGCAGGGCATCACCCAATAGTTCATCAGGAATATACTCAACCAGCGTACGTCGCTCATCGTCATTGCGACAAGAGAGAAGCAGTTCCGCCAGTTCGGAGTCGTGCATACCGGACAACAGCTCTTGCAAACGCGCCGAATCCCACCGAGCCAGCTGGAGGGCTTCTTCACTACTGAGCACTAGCTGTTTTTCTTCGCTACTATTGGCCAAAGCTCTCCTCCTGCTATCTCTCGGGTGCGGCAACCCTACACCAGCCCCTCTATGCTTGAAATGATGATTTCACAACACGTCATCCTCCCTACGCTATACAAGTCAGAGCGAAGGAATTACGCTTGCACTAATGATACAGGAGTTACTGTCTTGAGCAGGATACCATTGATTCTGATTATTGATGATGAAGAGATCATTCTCAACATTGTGAGAAAGCTCAATCAGATACTGGGGTATAACACCCTGATCGCTTCCAGCAGCGATCAGGCACTACTATTACTTCAACAGCACAAACCTGAACTGGTACTGCTTGATATCCTAAAACCCGGCAGCAACAGCATGGATATCATCACAGCAATCAGAAATAACCCGACAACAAGTCAAACCGGCATCATCATGGTTTCCGGCGCAGATCAGTTCAATGAGATCCCGGCATTCATTCAAGCCGGTGCCGATGATTTTCTCCTCAAGCCATTCAATGCCTCCCTGTTCAAGACCCGCATAAGCAACACCCTGCATCTGATCAACCGGAGACACGGTATGAAACAAATGCAGGCTGGCCTCACCGATTGCCAAACACAATTGCATCAGGCTGAAATGGATCGTGACGAGTTCTGCAAAGAACTGTCCCATGATCTGAATAACACACTTGCAGGTATACTTATGACTGCGGAGTTACTGCTTATGAAAAATCCACCACAGCACATGCAGGCACACATCGAAGACATTATGGAGTCTGCCGAAAATATCTCGTCGCAAATCAGCGAACGTAAAAACAGTCTGCTCTCCACTGAGAAATCAAAATAAAGATGATAGCTGCTTGATTCGCTTTACGGCAGCATGCGCCCGGCATGAGTAAGACAGTACACAGCGACCGGGACAACAAATCCACCACTAGCCACAAACAACTTGCAGGGCTTGCATGGCGGCTGGCTGAACAGGCGCGTTCCAACAACTTTTCCGTCTGGATTTGTCCGGACCTGCGCAGTTATCGACAACTGGTCGAAGAGATCGCATTTTTCCTGCAGGACAAGCCCGAACTACTCTGGCGTTTCCCGGCCTGGGAAGTGCTGCCTTATGACCGTGTTTCACCACATCATAGCATAGTCGGTGAACGCTTTTCCACACTGGGACGTCTGCTCTCCACACCGAATCCGAAAGGGTTGATTCTGACATCGCTGCCCGCATGGCTGCATCGTATTGCACCACCGGAATCGGTTGCCACCCATGTCTGGCAACTGCGCTGTGGTCAGCAGTTTGACATCAGCAATCTGAAATCCCGACTGGCAGAAGCAGGCATGATGCCTGCCGAAAGAGTACTGGCACAGGGTGAGTTTGCCGCCCGCGGTGGCCTGCTGGATATCTGGCCGGCAACTGAAGATGCACCGCTACGCATAGATCTCTTCGGTGATGATATCGAATCCATCCGCCGTTTTGACCCGGAAACTCAGCGTTCCTCTGATGAGCTGGAGACATTCACCTCGGTTCCTGTGCGCGAAGTGATACTTGATAAACCAGGCAGGGAAACATTTGTTGCTGCATTCCGCGCCCGATTCCCACAACTGCGTAAACATCCGATGCTCAGTGCAGTGCAGGCAGGTCGCCCTCACCCGGGTATCGAAGCACTACTACCGCTGGCTTATAATCAAACAGCACGTTTGACAGATTACCTGCCTGACAACACACCGGTTTTCAGCGAAAACAGTATTGAACTGCAACGGCAGATCTTCTCAGAACAGGTACGTGGTCAATTTGAGATGGTAAGGGCAAGTGCTGAACCCAGCATCAGCCCACAGGAACTCTATGCTGTTGATACAGCCATAACAGCTGAACTGCTCCCTGAAACCGATATCGAAGCAGCCCCTTCCATTCTTGATTTTGAAGGAGAAAAACAACCACTGCACAGACTTCGTGAGTCCCTGCAGCAGCGCATCGCTTCCGACTGGAGTATCTCACTTGTTGCACATGGACTCGGGCAGCAGGAGCGCATGATTGAGGCAACTCAATCCATTTCCGTAGACATTCAACAGGCCCACCCGGATCAGGAGAACCTGGCACCGGTAAGCTCCTGTATCGGTTTCCTCGATGCCGGTTTTGCCATCCCAAGCCGTAAACTACTGCTGCTTACAGGTAGAGAGTTGCTTGGACAACGCCTGCCACGCAAACGCAGCCGTAATACCACGGTATTGCACAGCGATATTTTCACCAGCCTTGCCGAGTTGAAAAACGGTGATCCTGTCGTACATGAAGACCATGGCGTTGGCCGTTATCAGGGTCTGGAGACCATGGGTGACGATGATGAACTCGCTGATTTCATCAAAATTGAATATGCGGACAAAGCCTGTGTTTATGTGCCGGTCGAAGAGCTTTCTCGCCTGCACAGGTATAGCGGTGACGATTCCCCTCAACTGAACAAACTGGGTTCGGAAAAATGGAAACGCACGCGCGAACGGGTTAAACGCGATCTGCTTTCCATGGCGCATGAGCTTATTGATGTTGAAGCAGAACGTAGTGGAGCCAGGCGGCCCGGATGTCACCTGGAAGGTACACTGCTTGATGGATACGAGGAGTTTGTGGCCCGTTTCCCGTTTGAAGAGACCGATGATCAGGCCAATGCAATTGATGCCATTATTGCAGATCTGGCGCGTGAACTGCCGATGGATCGTGTTGTCTGTGGTGATGTGGGTTTCGGCAAAACAGAAGTTGCTATGCGCGCAGCCTTTGTCATTGCTGAATCCGGTCGTCAGGTCGCGATTCTCGCACCGACCACGGTGCTGGCCAATCAGCACTATGCAAGTTTTTCTGAACGTTTTGCCGGCACCAACCTGAAGGTAGAACTTATTTCACGCCTACAGGGCAAAAAGGATAGTGATCGCATCACTCGTGAACTGGCTGGGGGGGAAACCCGCATTATTGTCGGCACCCATCGCCTGCTTTCCGATCAGTTTGAATTCGCCGACCTGGGACTGGTGATTGTCGATGAAGAGCAGCGATTCGGGGTTAAACACAAACAGAAGCTGAAATCGCTACATGCCAGTGTTGATCTGCTGACGCTCACCGCCACACCGATTCCACGTACCCTGCATCAAACGCTCTCAGGCCTGCGCTCGGTATCGATCATCAGCACACCACCAGCCGAACGTGAAGCAATTCGTACCATGGTTTCAAGTTTTGACCGGCACCTGGCAGCAGAAGCCATACGCCGGGAACTCTACCGTGGCGGACAGGTCTATTACCTGCACAACCATGTAAAAAGTATCGATCGTATTGCAGAACGGATTCGTGAGGATGTACCGGAAGCCGAGATCGGTATTGCCCACGGTCAGATGACTCCGGCTGAACTTGATCGCCAGATGCTGGCCTTTTACGAAGGCCGTCTGCATATCCTTGTCTGTACCACTATCGTTGAGTCAGGCCTTGATGTACCTAACGCCAACACGCTGATTGTTGAGCGCGCTGATCTGCTGGGACTATCACAACTACACCAGATCAGGGGCCGTGTTGGGCGCAGCCATCGCCAGGCCTATGCATACATGTTTACACCCGATGCACGCGCTATGACCCCGGTAGCACGCGAACGACTGCAAGCCATTGCAGAACATACAGAACTGGGCGCCGGTTTCCTACTGGCCCGACAGGACATGGAAATTCGCGGTGCCGGTAACCTGCTCGGCGCGGAACAGAGCGGGAAAATCGAAGAAATCGGCCTGGATCTGTACATGGAGATGCTCTCCGAAGCCGTCTCCGAGGCGCGTGGTGAGAAAGCTAAACCTAAACACCATGTCGACCTGCACCTTGGCATCAATGCCATCCTGCCACCGGATTATGTGCCGCAACCGGGTGAACGTCTGAATCTGTACCGCCGTATTTCGCGTGCATCCGATGATGCCCAGGCTACCCTGCTGTTTGAAGAGATGACTGATCGTTTCGGTCTGATGCCTGATGAAGCGAAATTCTGTCTGGAACAGCAACGCATACGCTGGCGCGCAAGTGAACTTTCCCTCTCAGCGATCAAGACCAGCAGTCTGGGCCTGCGTCTGCATTTCACCCCCGACTCCAATATTGATCCGGGTAAAATGATTCAACGCGTACAATCTGAACCGCAACGTTTCCGCCTGACACCGGACGGCAATCTCACACTGCTACACAGCACAGATGATCAGCGCGAACGACTAAAAGGCTGCATTACCTTTCTCGATGAGCTGCTCAAAGACTAACCCTTTCACCACAGAGGACACGAAGGACACAGAGAGAGTCAAAAGCAAATTAAAGTTTAAAGGCTCGGCGCCACTGTTGTCGTAGTCCCCCTTGGTTTGATGAAGGGTTCACTGCTGAGAGAATCCAACAACTGATATGCCTGATATATTTTCTTCGCGCTCTTCGTGTCATTCGTGGTGAACAGCCTTTCCCTCGGTGGTGAGAGACTTATAGTTTTTGCTTTTCCTTCGTGCTCTCTGTCTCCTCTGTGGTGAAAAGCTTTTGATTTTTCAACTATCTTGGCAGCATGGCGAACTATGACGAATCCACGCCCCACACTTTCACAACCCGGCCTGCTGTTCATGGATATGGACTCCACCCTGATCCAGTGCGAATGCATTGATGAAATTGCTGATTTCCTCGGCATCAAACAACAGATTTCCGAGATCACCGAGCGTGCCATGCGCGGAGAACTCGATTTCTCTGCATCACTGACTGAACGCGTACAACTGTTGGCAGGGCTCGATGCGAGTGTACTTGAGCGCGTTTATCTTGAACGCATCAAACTCACCGATGGTGCTGAGAAACTGATTAAAACAGTACAGAGCCATGGCTGGAAAGTAGGTCTGGTATCCGGCGGCTTCACCTATTTCACAGATAAGTTCAAAGTCTCTCTGAACCTTGATTTCACCCGTTCTAATGTACTTGAGATTCACAACGACAAACTCACAGGTTCTGTATTGGGCTCCATTGTGGATGCAGAAACCAAACGTCACTGCCTGCTGGAACAGGCTGAAGTTCACAGTATCCCAATCTCTCAAACAGTTGCCATCGGAGACGGTGCCAACGATCTACCCATGATACAAACTGCTGGCATGGGCATCGCCTTTCATGCCAAACCACGGGTAGAGGAGCTTGCTCCTTACGCTATCTCCTCCGGCGGTCTGGACCGGGTCCTCGACCTGCTCTAATCCCCTGCTTCTGTTTCAAGGCAGGGAAAAGCAGTTCATCTCATAGCATGCTAAAATACAGGCATGGACGAATCAATCACGCTACTCTTACATGCCCTGACAGCACTGGGCATAGGGCTGCTGATCGGTGTGGAGCGGGAGTCCCATCAACGCCTTGTTGCAGACCAGAGAGATACTCAAAAGGGCGTTGAAGCAGCAGGAATCCGTACCTTTGCCCTCGTCTGCTTTTCCGGCAACCTTCTAACCCTGCTTCCCGAACCACTTGCCCCATGGGCTGTAGGACTGGGGCTGACATTTACCGGCTTGATTGCTCTGCTCTCATATCAGCGCACCAGCCATGGAAAAAGTGGTGACAAAGGTATCACCAGCGAAATTGTACTTTTTATCAGCTTTATTCTCGGTGCACTCACCGGTTTTGGTCAACTGCTATTGGCTACGACGTTATCTATCATTGTCCTCGCCCTGCTACACTACAAAAGCATTTTGCACCGCTTCTCCCACTCATTATCGCAACGTGATATTCGGCAGACCATCCAGTTCCTGATTATCACACTCATCATCCTGCCACTGCTGCCCGATCAGACCTTCGGCCCCTACGATGCACTGAACCCTCAACGCATCTGGTTCATGATAGTGTTGATCTCAGGTATCGGATTCGCAGCCTATGTAACCATCAAGTTTCTGGGGGGAAGAGCGGGCCTCGGCGTTACAGGCATACTCGGCGGCATCGTTTCCAGCACCGCCGTCACATTGGCTCTGGCTCGCGTCACCCGAAATCATCCGGAAAACAGCTCTACCTGCCTGCTCGGCATCATACTTGCCTGCGGCACCATGTTCCCACGCTTGCTCATCCTGACACTACTTTTCAGCCTGCAAACCGCGACCTATCTGGCCATCCCTGTTCTCGCTGTATCCCTGTTTACTCTGGCTGGCTCACTCTTGCTCTGGCGCAAGACAGAAGACAAAGAAGCCCGGCTTTATCAGCCAGACAAAAACCCGCTATCGCTCTCCATGGCCATACTCTTTGGACTGCTTTATGCAGCAGTCCTTTTCTTCAGTCATATGGCGCAATTTCATTTTGGTGAGGAGGGATTGTTCATGGTTGCTGCCCTCTCCGGCATCACAGATGTCGATGCGATTACCCTGACAATCTCTCAGATGACTTCAGGAAGTACCCTGCCGCAAACCGCAGCACGCACTATCCTGCTTGCTGCTGCAGTGAATTCACTGGTTAAGCTTGCTATCGGCATGTTATTGGCCCATCCGGAAGCACGTTTCAAACTTGCAGCCACACTGCTGCCCATGGTGCTGATTCCTGCATTGAGCATGCTTCTGATTTAGTCGGAACAGAGTGACAGCAAGGCCGTCGGTTTCACGAAACCTCTCCACACAACAGTGCCAGCTCCTCTTCTGAAAAGCCGGCCTCTCTTCTTGCAATACTGTTATACGGGCCCATCAACCCTTTAGGGTAATACTCCTGCAGTAAGACCATAAAGGTTTCAATCGGATCTGACCCTTGATGCTCACAGCAATAGCGGAACCAGCGGTTACCGATAGCCACATGACCGATTTCATCGCGCAAAATAATATCGAGCAGACTCACAGCATTGAAATCCCCTGCCTGAGTCAGCTTCTGCTGTATGCCCGGCGTGACATCGAGCCCGCGTGCTTCCAATACCCGTGGCACCAGCGCCATGCGAATCAAGACATCATGCGCTGTTTTTTCACACATCTCCCACAGACCACCATGAGCAGAATAATCGCCATACTCACCACCCATATGACGCAGATGCGCACGTATCAACTCAAAATGATAGGCCTCTTCTTCTGCGACTGACAACCAGTCACTATAAAACTCATCAGGCATGCCGGAGAAGCGTTGTATGGCATCCAGAGCAAGATTAATCGCATTGAATTCGATATGAGCAATGGCATGCATCATCACTGCACGCCCCTCTCTGGTGGCAAAACCACGTTTGGAAACCTTTCCTGCACGGGTAAGTTCAGGTTTCTCTGGCCTGCCGGGTTTCACAACTAATGGCGGCTCAACATGTGTATCCAGGCCAAGTGATCCGGCTTTCCACAATAAAGCAAGCTGCTGCACCTGTTGCAATTTTTTATCCACATCCGGTTGCTCCAGACACGCCCGTGCCAGCCCTCTCATCTCATTCACCACTTGAGCATCCTCCATCAAACCTCCAGCATAACCGCATGCCTGAAACTTCATCACATACAACAGCACTGAGCCATCGCACAACTGCACTTGCAGCACTGATTCAGGCAGTCTACCTCGTAGACAGCATCGCCCGCAAAGGGCTGTCTGACAATGATGATTGCCGGGTGCTTATCGAGGGTGTTTTTTCTCAGGACAAAGACACCCCAGCTGCGCTATTTGGCGGCATTGCCGGTCTAAACACAGGTCTCCGGGTCAGTAGTCAGATACTGGGCGGGGATGATCTGCCTCAGAGCAAGACACTGATGACCTATGCTGCAGGGCTGCTGAGTATCGAGAACAAACTTGCAAAAAATGCAGAGATGCGTGGCAATCTGGCCGATGGCATGACACGCATCAACAAACAGAAACAGTACTTCGGCGATGCCATGCATAGCAATGTCATTGCCGCGATTGCCGATCTCTACGGCACTACCATTAGCACGATGAAACCACGTATTATTGTGCGCGGAAAAACAGAGTTCTTAAGCCAGAGTGATCATACCCGCAGGGTACGCGCCCTGCTATTGGCAGGCTTGCGAGCTGCCCACTGCTGGCATGCACATGGAGGGGGGCATCTGACCCTGCTATTAAGAAGAAAAGCATTGTTACGCGAATTGAAGCAACTACAGATGAAAGTAGATACAGATCATTAACATAGCTCAACGAGGTATTTCTCTTTTTATTCTACCTTTTCCAAAGGGTTATCTCATCGCTGTCATGTGATCCGCATCACATAACCTTCCATTGCGCTATTCATGTGCTAAACTACCTTCTACGAATTACGGAGGAGGAATCCATGAAGATCAGTCTACTATTATTTTCACTCTTTGCATTTGCTCTGCCTGCCAGCGCAGGCGTATTTACCAGCATTGAAGACAGAACTGCAAAGATTGAAGCGGACACCCAGGGAAACAACAGCTACCACGCCCATCTTGCCCGCATGCTTGCCGACATCGCTCTTGAAGAAAAAGGCCAGCACGATCTGGAGGCCGGTAAAGAGTTCATCAACATGGCTGAAGATCATGCAGCCCAGGCTGGAGGTGCAAAATGATTAAACGCATAACACTGCTTGCCGCAACCCTCTCTCTTGGTGCATGTGTCACTCATACTGATATTAATATCGACGAACTGGCCGATGCCCGTGCCGCAATTGCCGCATCCAAAGCTGCTGGTGCAGAACGTTGTGCACCAAAACTACAGGCTGAAGCAGTATCTTCCCTCTACTGGGCTGCTCACGAATACTCAGAAGGAAGCATTCACCCTGAAGAGAATGCCGAGCTGACAGCACGAGCGATCTCCAAAGCTCAGGAAGCAAAAGCTGCATCCAAACGCAATTGCGCTCCGGCCAAGCCTGAAATCATCAAACTCTCCGGCATTCAATTCCCGCATGACAGTGCGGAACTGACACCTGCATCGATTGCCATTCTTGATAAGGCTGTTGATACACTGAATCGTCGTGCCAAGATCAATGTGGAAGTTGCTGCACATACAGATAGTTCCGGCGCTGCAAGCTACAACGAGGCACTCTCCTCTCGTCGCGCTGCAAGTGTTATGAACTACCTGCAATCAAAAGGTATCAGTGCCAACCGCCTCTCCTCCAAAGGATATGGCGAAGCACAGCCGATTGTAAGCAATACAACTGCAGAGGGACGCGCAGAAAACCGTCGTGTTGAGCTTCGCGTTTTAAACTAAGCGTTCATACTCAACACCTCTTGAAACTGATACGGGTTGCCTTGTGCGACCCGTATTTTTTTGTGCTGCATTTTTTCATGTCTGATTATTCCGGCCTTCTTGCACTAAGCCTTGCTGCCACTAGAATGCCGCTCCCTACAGGAGTACCCCCATGTTTCAGCTCTATTACAATCACGCAGCCAAGGCCAAGGATGATATTCTTTCCGGCCTGACTGTTGCCCTCGCACTGGTTCCCGAAGCCGTGGCTTTTGCCTTTGTCGCCGGTGTACATCCGCTGGTTGGCCTTTATGCCGCATTCATGGTCGGTCTGATCACATCTCTGATTGGTGGACGTCCGGGTATGATTTCAGGTGCAACCGGTGCACTGGCTGTAGTTATGGTGGCACTCGTTGCCCAGCACGGCGTTGAATACCTGTTTGCAACAGTTGTACTCATGGGTGTTATCCAGATTGGTGCAGGACTACTCAAACTGGGCAAATTCATCCGCATGGTTCCCTACCCTGTACTTATCGGCTTCGTAAATGGCCTGGCCATTGTAATTTTCCTGGCCCAGCTGCAGCAACTCCAGTTTGAAGATGGCTCATGGATGAGTGGTACTCCAATGTACATCATGGGCGGATTGATCCTGCTGACCATGCTGATCATGCATTTCCTGCCTAAACTCACGCGTGCTATTCCTTCCGGTCTCGCTGCTATTATCGTAATTTCATCTATCGTGATCTTCGGTGGGCTGGATACAAAATCAGTTGGTGATATTGCCAGCATCGGTGGTGGCTTCCCACCATTCCATATCCCCGAAATTCCACTGAACTTTGAAACCCTGCAGATCATTTTACCGTATGCGTTCATCCTTGCTGCCATAGGACTGATTGAATCACTCCTGACCATGAGTGTGATTGATGAGATGACAGATACCCGTGGACAGGGTAACCGCGTCTGTATCGGTCAGGGTACATCCAATATTGTCACCGGATTCTTCGGCGGCATGGGTGGCTGTGCAATGATCGGTCAGAGTATGATCAATATCTCATCGGGCGGCCTGCGCAATCTTTCAGGTATTGCTGCAGCCCTGTTCCTGCTCAGCTTTATCCTCTTTGCCTCACCATTGATCGAACTGATTCCGGTAGCAGCACTTGTCGGTATCATGTTTATGGTGGTGATCGGTACATTCGAGTGGGGCACGTTCAACATGCTTAACAAAGCCCCTCGCGAAGATGTTTTCGTGAGTATCCTTGTTGCCGCAGTCACCGTAGCTACCGACCTCGCTGTTGCCGTGATTGTTGGTGTGATTGCCACAGCCCTCGTCTTTGCATGGAAACAGGCGCGCCATGTTTATGCAGAAACCCATATCAATAAACAGGGCAGCAAGGTTTACGTGGTACACGGCCCTCTCTTTTTTGCATCAGTACACCGTTTTAATGAACTGTTTGATATCAAAAATGATCCGGAAGATGTGATCATCGACTTTGCTCATTCACGCGTTGCCGACCACTCAGCCATTGATACCATTGATTCGCTTGCAGAGAAATACACCAAAGAAGGAAAGACCCTGCATCTGCGCCACCTGAGCAGTGAGTGTAAAGACCTGCTACAGCGCGCAGGTGAACTGGTTGAACTTAACATCAAGGAAGACCCGCACTACCACGTGGCCGACGACAAACTCGCTTAAAGCAACCATTCTGTCATTTCGAATGTCCGCTTTGGGTGGTGGTCTCAACTGATCGATGCAACACTTTATCTATAATGAAAAGATGGAGTGTTAAAAATGGCATACAGAACCCGAATTAAATATACATCTGAACAAAAGTCCGAGATATGGGATCGCTGGAAGCGTGGAGAGTCGCTAAAAGAGATTGGCCGCGCCTTCGATAGAGGCTCGTCCTCGATTTACGGTCAACTATCACCGACGGGCGGCATTCGTCCTTCAGCGCGCCGACGATCAGGCTTAGCTCTTACGATTTCCGAGCGAGAAGAGATATCTCGAGGTGTTGCAGTGGGTCACTCGATGCGGTGGATTGCATCGAATCTAGATCGTTCTCCCTCCACCATCAGCCGAGAAGTTAAACGAAATGGTGGCCTAGGTAGTTATCGTGCTAGCAAAGCAGATCAGTCTGCCTGGAAGAGAGCACATCGTCCGAAAACGTGTAAGCTGGCAATGAACAGTGAGTTAAGAGATGCTGTTTCGATCAAGCTTGAGTTGGAGTGGTCACCACAGCAGATCGCAGGCTGGTTGAAGTACGAGTATCCGGGAGATGAGAGTAGACAGGTGTCACATGAAACGATCTATAAAACGTTGTTTATACAGGCCAGAGGCGCTCTGAAGAAGGAGTTACAACAACACCTTCGCTCCAAACGTGCGATCCGAAGATCAGTCTGCTCGGATAAAGCACAAGACAAGCGAGGTCAGATTCCTGACATGGTTTCGATCAGTGAACGCCCTGCATCAGTAGAGGATCGAGCTTTGCCAGGCCACTGGGAAGGAGACCTGATTGCAGGTTCCAAAAACTCATATATTGCTACGCTGGTCGAGCGCCATACGCGTTATGTAATGCTGATGAAGGTGGCTGACAGAAAGACAGAGACAGTGATTAATGCACTGATAAAGCATTCTAAAAGGCTTCCGGATGAACTCTATAAATCACTGACTTGGGATCGAGGCAAAGAGCTGAGTGATCATAAACGATTTACCATGGCGACTGATATTGATGTCTATTTCTGTGATCCGCACAGCCCATGGCAGCGCGGTTCCAACGAAAACACCAATGGCTTGCTTCGCCAATACTTCCCAAAAAGAACCGACCTATCGGTTCATTCACAGGAACATTTGGACATGATCGCCAGACGTTTAAATGAGCGTCCGAGACAGACCTTGAATTTTGAAACACCAACAGCAAGATTTAATGCATGTGTTGCATCGACCGTTTGAATCGAAGGTCGGAAGCAGTCATTCTTGAATACTATATTCTTTAGGTTTTTCTGATGAAGGTATTTCAGGTGAGGTAACGTATAAGTAGCGTAAAATTAAAACCCAGAACAATACCAACTAGCAAGCCAACAATAGGAAACCCAACTACCAAACCAGAAATAAACCCCAATAACGAGCTAATAACAACTGCTGCAACATTGCTAGAAATCTTTGGATTTACCAAGTGCTCCATCACAATAGAATAAATAGCCGACGGAAGACCTACAAGAACTAAAGCAACCATGATTACTATTATGAAGACAGGATCAAAAATACTCGAAAGATTTAGGTCGCCCTGTAACATCAAGAATATAAGTGTTCCAATAGGGGTAGGTAATATTGTTCCTAATAGAAACCTGATATGACCGTTGTCTTTGTCTCGTTTTTGTACCTTCATGAGTTGAATTCTAATGAAAACAGATAGATAAGTATGAGCCTCCCCCGATTTAACGGACTCGGAAATTAAGAGGCACTATTGGCCTCAAACTCGACCGGACTGAGATAGCCCAGAAACGAGTGTCTTCTTCTGCGGTTGTAGAATGTTTCGATGTAGTG
>Ga0316204_10007844_pt1 | contig 15285 bp, 11 predicted proteins | sample 6monrhotite_MG_2_FD_205661 | JGI IMG/M metagenome (GOLD analysis project Ga0316204, IMG submission 205661) | Microbial mat bacterial communities from mineral coupon in-situ incubated in ocean water Damariscotta River, Maine, United States -... | ecosystem: Environmental > Aquatic > Marine >...
TCAGACGTCCACAGACGGCATCTATATTGACGGCAAGCTGAGCGTCTCCGGCGACATGACGGGCCCGGTTGCTGCACAAATGATTCTGCGTGACCCATCGGTTGACGCTGCGGTCATGGAAGTTGCGCGTGGCGGCATGCTGCGCAGCGGCCTCGGTTTTCAAAAGTGCGATGTTGCCTGTTGTATCAACGTGACGGCCGACCACCTGGGCCTGCGCGGCATCGATACGCTGGAGCAACTCGCTGAAATCAAACGTGTGCCGGTTGAGATTGCAACGGATGCTGCGGTCCTGAATGCGGATGACCCGCATTGCCTGCAGATGGCCGACTATACGGAGGCGGCGCGGCTCTGCTACGTGACCATGAATCCGTCGCATCCGCTGGTGAAAAAACACATTCAAGCCGGTGGGCAGGCATTCGTGCTCGAGCAGGGCATGAACGGCCACATGATCGCGATCTACGACAATGACGGTCATTCGCCGTTAGTGTGGACGCATCTCATTCCGGCGACGATCGAAGGTCGGGCAATGCACAATGTGCAAAACGCAATGTTTGCTGCGGCGTTGGCATACAACATGAATATCGGCATAGAAGATATTCGTCACGGCTTGCGCACCTTTGATTCGAGTTTCTTCCAGGCGCCCGGTCGTACCAATATCTACAACGAGCACCCGTTCCGGGTCATTCTCGACTATGCACATAATCCAGCTGCGGTTAAGGCGATGTGCGAACTGGTCGATCGTTTCGAGCCGGAGGGCAAGCGCACGATCGTACTGGCGGCACCGGGTGATCGGCGCGACCAGGATATTCTGGCTATCGCCGAAATTGCTTCTGGCCATTTCGATCACTTTATTTGTCGGCGTGACGACAATCTGCGCGGCCGCGGCGACGACGAGGTCGCCGTCATGCTGAAGAACAAGCTGCTTCAGATGGGCGTAACCGCCGATCAGATCGAGGTGATCCCGGATGAGCAGGAGGCGACCATGCGGGCACTGGAAATGTCCGCAGTCGGAGATCTGGTATTGGTGCTTGCTGACAACGTCAGGCGCAGCTGGAAACAGATCATCTATTTCAAGTCGGGCGCGAAGATCGACGACGCTAGCAACAAATCGCCGACTGTGGCTGACCTGCCGGATCTCGAAGGATTTGAACTTGACGACAATCTCGAGATCATCAGCGACGAACGCGGTGTGCGGATAGCGCGTGACGAAGGCGACTAGTGGAGTTTCTCGATGCGCGCAGGCTGACGGGCCCGAGTCTTCTCGCTGACGTTCCAGGCGCAATTCTGGATGTCGGCTGCAGTGCGGCCGAGGCAGATCGACTGATTCCAGTCTGGACCCGGCATGTCAAACGTATGCTTTTAGAGGTGGGCTGGAGCGATTGCGAGTTCAGCTCCGTCAAATTGTCTGGCGGTGTGAGCCTGTTTTTCTCCGCTGCCATCGACGCCCTGTACGCTGCATCCGAAATAAACGAATGGGCATGGGCCGCATGTGATGCTGAGTTGAACGGTGCGCCAGAGCCTGACTACGCAGAAACGCTCGCGGCTCTGCGAGCGTCCATTGCTGAAGAATCGAATCCCGCCTTGCTGCAACTTGAAGCAGCGTGCTCGGCACATGCTGTGACCTTCCTCTGGGACGATGACCACGCTTCGATTGGTCTTGGACGGCATTCGCAAACCTGGCCGGTACGCGAGTTGCCGGAGTTGGATTCCCTGGCCTGGTCGGAGCATGCTGATGTGCCGATTGGTCTGGTCACCGGCACGAATGGCAAGACCACGACCGTTCGCCTTGCGACACATATCCTGCGGGGTGCGAAGAAAAATATTGGGCTGAGTTCAACCGACTGGATCGCCGTTAACGACAATATCATCGATCGCGGTGACTGGTCGGGACCTGGCGGAGCAAGAGCAGTTCTGCGTGAGCAAAGCGTCGACGTAGCAATCCTCGAATCCGCGCGTGGCGGATTGCTGCGGCGTGGACTCGGCGTCAATGTTGCTGATGCTGCGCTGATTACTAACATCGCTGAGGACCATCTGGGCGATTTTGGCTCGCAAAACCTTGCAGAGCTAATGGATATCAAATGGATAGTGAGTCGCGCAGTGATTGGCCATGGGCGTCTGATCCTGAATGCCGATGACCCGTTGTTGGTTTCCAAGGCAGGTAATTACCCCGGCGAAATTGTCTGGTTCACACTGCATGCAGAGAATCCGGTTGTCAGCAGGCATGTCGCGGCGGGCGGTACTGGATTTGTTTTGCATGGCGATGAGCTGCAGCAACGAAGTGGCGACACGACTGACGCAATTTGTCGGTCAGGCGACATCGAGATCACTCTGGGCGGCGCGGCACGGCACAATACTGCCAATTCACTTGCCGCGTCCGCATTGGCGTACTGCCTGGGCGCGTCGCTTGCAGAGATCCGCAACGGGCTGACAACTATGTCCCAGGATGACAATCCAGGGCGCTGCAATATCTACGAAGTCGACGGGCGCGAAGTATTGGTCGACTTCGCACACAATCCACACGCGATGCAGGCATTGTTTGATATGGCACAGGCGCTACCGGCCAAGCGTCGCGTCCTGTGCTTTGGTCAGGCCGGTGACCGTCCCGAGCATGCGATTCGAGAGCTCGCCCGCGCCGCGTGGGCGATCGGGCTGGATAGAGTCGTGGTCTCGGAGCTGGCCGGCTATCACCGCGGTCGGCAAGCCGGCGAAGTATTTGCCATCATCAAAGACGAATTACTGCAAAACGGTGCTGCTGCGGCACAGATCGAACACCACGATGAAGAAACAGATTCGTTAACCGCGGCGATGGCGTGGTCGCAGCCTGGCGACCTCATTATCATGCTGGCGCTGAGCGCATCCGCGAAGATTCAGGCCCTGCTCAAGTCCTGGTAGCTGTCCGCAACTACACAAGCGACAGGATGAAGTCCCAATGCTTGTCCTCAACCGGCATGATCGACAGGCGATTGCCGCGTCGTGTCAGGATCATGTCTTCAAGTTCGGGGTGTGATTTTATTTCGGCCAGCGTGATCGTGCGCTCAAACTTCTTCACGAACTCAACGTCGACCAGGATCCAGCGCGGCTCTTCTTCGCTGGCCTTCGGGTCGAAATATCGCGACTTTTTGTCGAACTGCGTCGGATCCGGGTAGGGCTCACTGCACACTCTTGAAATTCCGACAATACCGGGTTCCTTGCAGTTGGAATAATAGAAGAAAATCTCGTCACCGATACGCATGTCGTCGCGCATCATGTTGCGCGCCTGATAGTTGCGGATGCTGTCCCACTTTTCTCGCCCGTCGCGCTGCAGATCATCAATGCTGTAAACATCGGGTTCGGACTTCATTAACCAGTGATTCATCGAGCCAAGTGCCTGATTCATAAGGGGTGCTGAGTGTAGCATGCAAAGCCGATTTGGTCGTCGCGCCGTCTCGGTCGAGTATCGCAAGATATTGCTCAGCGATAGAAATCTCTATGTTAGGATGACGCGGAAAATCTCCGCAGAGGATTCAAAGTCCAATGGCAAATATGCTGGCTAATATTTTCGGTGCATCGCCTGTCGATCCACTCGAAAAACACATCGGAATTGCTTACAACTGTGCGAAGCAATTACACGACTTTTTTGATGCATCAATGTCGGGCGAGTGGGACAAAGCTGCAGCAGTTCGAGCTGAAATTGAAAAGCTGGAACATGCAGCGGATGACCTGAAAAAGGAAATTCGACTGCACCTGCCAAAGAGTTTGTTCATGCCGGTGCCGCGCGAAGACCTGCTCGAACTACTGTTGGTTCAGGACAAGATTGCGAACCGCACTAAAGATGTCTCCGGCCTTGTCATGGGGCGAAAGCTGCAGATCCCTGCGCAGCTCGCGGAACAGTTTCTGGAGTTTGTCGACCGCAATATTGATGCGGCGAAACAGGCCAGAAAAAGCGTGCGCGAACTTGATGAGTTATTTACCGCGGGCTTTCGCGGCGCTGAGGTTGATCTTGTCGCGGGCATGATCGAAGAGCTGGATCGCATCGAAACCGACACAGACGATAAGCAGGCTGCGCTGCGTGCGGCCCTGTTTGAGATTGAGGTGAGCCTGAACCCGATTGACGCGATTTTCATGTATCAGGTAATTGAGCTTACCGGCCAGATTGCGGATATGGCGGAGCGGGTTGGGCGCCGCCTCGAACTGCTGCTGTCACACTAATAAAAAATAAGATCTGGATAGAATAATAAGACCTGGTTAGCACGCCGGGTTCTCGAGGGGATTTCATGGAAGCAGAGATTATTTATATAACCCTGGCCGCCTTGTTTGGCATTTTTATGGCCTGGGGAATTGGTGCGAATGACGTTGCCAATGCAATGGCAACCTCTGTTGGTTCAAAAGCGCTGACGATCAAGCAGGCTATTCTGGTCGCTGCCGTGTTCGAATTTCTCGGCGCGGTGCTTGCCGGGGGAGCGGTAACCTCAACGATCCGCAAGGGCATCGTCGACGCTGATTTGTTGACCGGCGAACCGGAGCTATTGGTCTACGGTATGTTGGCATCATTGCTCGCGGCGGGATCCTGGCTGGCAATCGCTTCACGCAATGGCTGGCCGGTCTCGACAACGCATTCGATCGTTGGCGCTATCGTAGGTTTTGCTGCGGTGGGTATTGGCATCGATGCGGTGCAATGGGGCCAGGTCGGTACAATCGTCATGAGTTGGGTGATATCGCCGCTGACGGCCGGGTTTATCGCGTATCTCATCTACCTGTCCGTACAGCGCTTGATTCTGCGTCAGGACGACCCGCTCGCTAAAGCCAAGCGGTATGTGCCGGTTTATATATTTTTCGCCGCATTCACGATCACCCTGGTGACCATACTCAAGGGTTTAAGCCATGTCGGCCTGGACATTAGTTTGCAGGACAGTTACCTGCTGGCCGTGGCTATCGCGGTCGCCATCGCTCTGTTCGGCGCATACGCAATTCGCAAGATCGAGCCGGACAAGAAAGCCGAGAAGAAGCAACACTTCCACACAGTTGAGCGAGTCTTCGGTGTGCTGATGATCGTCACCGCTTGTGGTATGGCGTTTGCGCATGGCTCCAACGACGTCGCAAATGCGATCGGTCCGCTCGCCGCCGTGATCAGCGTTGCGCAGACCGGTGCTGTAGCAGCCAAGTCATCCTTGCCTGCCTGGGTTCTGGTGCTCGGCGGTGGTGGTATCGTCATCGGCCTTGCTACCTATGGTCGGCATGTCATCGCGACAGTAGGCGACAAGATTACACAGCTCACACCGAGTCGCGGCTTCGCCGCCGAACTGGCAGCAGCGACAACGATCGTTATCGCGTCCGGAACAGGTATTCCTATTTCCACGACGCATACGCTGGTTGGTGCGGTTCTGGGTGTTGGCCTTGCCCGCGGCATCGACGCTATCGACCTGCGTGTTGTTGGCCGGATCTTTGTGTCCTGGGTTGTAACCATTCCGGCTGGCGCGATTCTCGCCATCATTTTCTTCTTCATCTTCAAGAACATACTGCCGTAGCCTGGCAGGAGACGTGATGATGCGACGTTTATTGGTGTCACTAGTTGCAACGACTTTCGCGCTAATCCTGCTGCTGCCGGTCGCCCTTGTAGGGACGCCAGCGAATGCTCAGGCGATCGTTGCTTATCGTGCGGTTCACCATCCGGTTTACAGCCAGACCGGCATGGTTGCTGCGCAGAACCGAATCCCGGCAGAAATCGGCGCGCAGGTTCTCGCCGATGGCGGCAATGCTGTCGATGCCGCCGTGGCCGTCGGATTTTCGCTTGCAGTGACCTTGCCGCGAGCCGGCAATATCGGTGGCGGTGGCTTTATGCTCGTGTACGACGCGGAGTCAGACACCACCACAGCGATTGACTACCGCGAAATGGCACCGCTGGGTGCCACGCGCGACATGTTCCTGGATGCAAACGGCGATGCGGATCCGAATGTGTCACGTAACACGCACAAAGCGTCTGCGGTTCCGGGCACCGTGGCAGGTCTTTACTACGCACATAAAGAGTTCGGCCGTCTGCCATGGAAGAGACTGCTGCAACCGGCGATCGATCTGGCTCGTGATGGCATTGTCGTTAATCAGGATCTTTCGTCACAGCTAAAAAATCGTCAGTTGCGAATGTGTGTGGACGACACCACCTGCGGATATTTCTACAAGTCCGGCAGGGTGCCTTACGAAATGGGCGAGCGTCTGCTGCAGACAGACCTGGCCGCTACCTTGCAACTCATCGCTGACGAGGGGCCGGACGCTTTTTACCGCGGCGCGATCGCGGAGCAGATCGTTGCAGAAATGGAGTCGGGCGGCGGCCTGATCGACATGGCGTCGTTGGCAGCTTACAAGCCCGCGGTACGCAAACCGCTGCGTGGCGACTATCGTGGCTATGAAATCGTAGCGATGCCGCCCACCAGCTCGGGAGGCGTGCACGTTCTGCAAATGCTCAATATTCTCGAGCATTTTCCGCTTGCCGAGTTTGGTGCCGGTAGCGCCGACGAGATTCATGTCTTGACCGAAGTCATGCGGCTCGCCTACGCAGATCGCAGTGAGCATCTGGGCGACCCGGACTTCTATGACGTGCCGGTTGAATGGCTGACCAGCGACGAGTACGCGGCACAGCTGGCAAAAACCATTGATATGGGCAAGGCGCGTCCCTCAGCAGACGTAAAACCCGGTGTGCCGGTGCCGGTAGAAAGCGAAGACACCACGCATTTCTCGGTTATCGATGTTGCTGGCAACGTCGTTTCTAATACCTATACCTTGAATACCTCGTACGGCTCCGCGATCTCGGTGCAAGGTGCGGGTTTTCTGCTGAACAATGAAATGGAGGACTTTGTCTCGAAGCCAGGAACACCGAATGTTTTCGGTTTATTGGGTGGAGAAGCAAACGCAGTACAGCCGCTCAAGCGGCCGTTGAGTTCAATGACGCCCGTTATTGTGTTCAAAGACGGCGAGCCGGTGCTGGCGACCGGCAGTCCGGGAGGCGCAAGGATCATTACTGCTGTTCTGCAAATGATCGTGAACGTCATCGATCACGGTCGCGGTATTGCTGAAGCAGCCAACATGGCGCGTATTCATCACCAGTGGTTTCCGGATCAGGTATTGGTTGAATCCGGCCACAGCCCGGACACCATCAGAATATTGCAGCAACGTGGTCATGAGGTCGTCAATGCGCAGTCGACCTACACCTCTTTGCAGAGCGTTGGCAAAATAGACGGTCTGTTTCAGGGCGCGGCTGATCCGCGCCGACCCGATGCCGCTGCAGTCGCGCCAGCCGAAATAGATGTCGGGGACTAAAAGCGCCGAACTACAAATGTCGCGCGGTGCGCGCCGCTACGCGCTGGCCATCCTGGCCATTGTTTACATGTTCAATTTTATCGACCGCCAGATACTGGCGATCCTGTTGCCCTCGATACAACAGGAATTCCAGGTTGGCGATGCGGTTCTGGGCCTGCTTGCAGGCACCGCATTTGCACTGTTTTACGTTGTCCTGGGCGTGCCAGTGGCACGCCTCGCGGACCGTACCAATCGGCGTAATCTGATTGCACTGGCAGTCGCGGTCTGGAGCGGCATGACCGCGTTGTCAGGGTTCGCTGCCAATATCTGGCAGCTGGCACTCGCGCGCGTTGGCGTCGGCATAGGCGAGGCTGGCTGCAGTCCCCCTGCGCACTCGATGATTGCTGACATGTATCCGCCAGAGCAGCGCTCGTCGGCCATGGGTGTTTACACGCTCGGAATCTCCGCCGGCATCATGCTGGCCTATCTTGCCGGCGGCTGGGTGGTCGACAACTACAGTTGGCGGCACGCGTTTTTCATTGTGGGTCTGCCGGGCTTGCTGCTTGCAGCGCTGGTTCGCTTCACCGTTATCGAGCCACCGCGTGGCGCTGCGGACAATCGCACTGTTAGCGGCGAGCAACCCTCCCTGATGGATGTGGTTCGTTTTCTGGCATCTCGCAAGTCGTTTGTTTTCATGGCATTGGGCGCGGGAGCGAGTTCATTTGTTGGCTATACCATTATTTTCGAAATGCCGAGCTTCCTCAGTCGCAGCTTCGAGATTGGGGCGACCGCCATCGGTGTCTGGCTGGGACTGATTTACGGAATTGCAGGTGGGCTCGGATTTTTCCTTGGCGGTTATTTCGCTGATCGCATGGGGTCGCAGGGGCATAAGCGGGCGCTGAACTTTATCGCTGCAAGTACGCTGCTCAGCGCCGCGTGCCTGGCAACGGTTTTTCTTTCGAATACATTGCTCTGGTGTCTTACGCTGTTCGTTTTTCCCAGCGTGATCATGAATTTCTATCTCGCGCCGGTCCTCGGCCAAACGCAGAGTCTTGTTTCGCTGCGCATGCGTGCAGTGGCGTCGTCACTGTTGTTACTAATTCTGAATATCGTCGGATTGATGCTCGGCCCTGCGTTGACCGGGCTGCTCAGCGATGTGCTGCGAGCTTCGCTGGGCAACGAATCACTGCGATATTCTTTGCTTATTTCGACCGTGATCATGTTGCCAGTTGCCGCGTTCTGCTATTGGCAGGCGGCGCGCTCGATTGACGCTGATCTGCTGCGAGCAAACGAGAAAGACTAGGTCACACTGAGCGCAGGTACCACTCAAAGTCGAGCAAGCTGATGGTGTCGTGAAACTTCTTTTCTTCCGCGCGCCGGTTTGCTGCGAACATCTTGCAATACTTTTCGCCCAGATACTCCGGCAAGATTTTACTACGCGAGAACTTGTTGAGCGCCGCATCCCAACGGTCAGGTATGCGCGTCTTGAGATTGATGGTTTCGCCTTCCTGGATCATGCGGCCGGGGTCACACTTGTTCTTCAGGCCATGATGTACGCCTGCAACAATTGCAGCGGTTACCAGGTAGGGGTTTGCGTCCGCGCCCGCAACACGATGCTCGAAGCGCAAATTGTTCTTATCCGCGGCCGGAATGCGCACCGATACGACGCGATGATTGACGCCCCAATTGGTATCGACGGGCGCAAAATTCTCGGGCAGCAGGCGACGATAGGAATTCGCGTTGGGCGAGAAAATAGCGGTCGCTTCCGGCATGGTCTTGAGCAAGCCACCCACGGCATAGCGTAAACGCGCGGAGAATGGCGGAGACGCCAAACTGTCCTTGCCCTGGGAAAAATAGTTGTTACCGTTCTTGTCGACGAGACTCATGTGGATGTGCAAACCGTTGCCGGAATCCTCGGCGAACGGTTTTGCCATGAAACACGCGACGAAGCCGTGTTTGAGTGCGGCGGCCTTGACGGCACGCTTTAGAAGTACGGCATGATCGCAGGCGAGAACCGGGTCATCGATATGCATAAGGTTGATCTCGAACTGGCCTGCCGCATACTCGGATATCACGGTGTCCGCAGGAATGTCCTGTGCATCACAGAAGTCGTACACATCATCAAGAAACGGTTGAACTTCGTTCAGGTCGTCCGGGTGATACACCTGAACGCCGGGCTGTGGTCGCCCGATTCCAGGGATTCGTGGCGCCCGCGCAGTCGGCTTGTCCGCCTTGGCATCCAGCAAATAGAATTCCAGCTCGGTGGCCATGACGATCTTGATGCCCATCTTTGTCAGCGGCGCAATGGCGCGCTCCAGAACCGCGCGTGGATCCGCGAAGAACGGCGTGCCGTCGTCTTCGTGCATTCTGAAAAGGGCTTGCGCCATCGGCCGATTCGACCACGGCACCGGTGCGAGGCTTCCCGCGACGATAGAACACTGTACGTCCGGATCGCCGTCATCGTAGCCGGGCAGGCCTGCAACAACCTCGCCCAGAATATCGAGTAGTACTGTCCCGCCACAAAACCAGAACGGTTCGGTACAGGTTTTCTCAAAGTCTTTCGCGCGCACGCGCTTGCCTTTGAGAACGCCATGCGCATCCGGAATCAATACTTCCATGAATGCCGTGTCCGGGTATTTCTTCAACAGCCGGCGCAGCTCGACTAGTTGGGGATGGGTTTTTTTCTTGGTCATATTTTGAGCTTCCATGATCTTGCAGAAGGCTGCAAGAAAAATGGCTTTCGGCGGGCTTGGCCGCAGCGGGGCACTGCGATATCATAATGTGAACAACTTATTCATAATATGGTTATTCGCTATGGCTACTGCATCGCCGCCGCAAGGTGCCCAGGCTGCACTACGCGCTATTCGTTTGTTGAAGCTCTTTACCTCCGCGACCCCGGAAATGAGTCTGCTCGAGATCAGCGCTCGTGCAGGGCTCAATAAGACGACGACCCATCGTTTATTGCAGGCGTTGTCGAGCGAGGCGATGGTCGAGCGTGATGAAACCAGCGGCAGCTATCGCCTCGGTGCGGGACTGATGGCGTTGGGTGTACAGGCCTTGTCCAGCAGCGATCTGCGATTGCGGGTACGTCCGATGCTTAATAAGCTCGCCAGAGACAGCGGTGAGACAGCGACCCTGGAAGTGCCGATCGATGATTCCATGTTGATTCTCGATGAGGTGGCTGGCAGCCATTTTGTTGGCGCGGCAGGCAATGTCGGTACGCGGTGGCCGCTGCACGCGACTTCAACCGGTAAGGCTCTGGTCGCTTTTGACGAGCAGATCATGGCGCGATTGCAGCCGGATCTGGCATCTCTGACGCCGCAGACGATCGTCCGACGGGCGGATCTCGAGAAGCAGTTCGGCATGATTCGGCAGCGTGGTTATGCTGAGTCCGTGGATGAACTGGAAGACGGTTTTTCCGGCGTTGGTACCATTTTTCGGGGCGGGCTTGGCGAGGTGCTAGGCACGCTGTCAATCTGTGGACCGACACAGAGAATGGGTGATTCACGCCGCGCCAGATTAGGTGAAACGCTGCGCTCGGCAGCGGCTCTGCTACAGCCCGCATAAGGGTTGGCGTGCTACCATACCGCCAGCCAAAGCGTCAGGAATAAGAATATTAATACGCGCAAGTTTGCTGTTTTATTTAGGGGGATCGCACGCTCATTTTTCGTCACGGCCACGTTTCTTTGGTCGTTGCCGTTGTATGCGATCGATATCGAGGTGCCAGCTGTCGGACTGACCGACGTAGCGTTGGCCATTGTCGTCGTCGATGCGGCCGCGGGTGACGTCGTCACGGTGAATGTCGATGGCGAAGATCATTGGGTGACGGCAGACGCGGACGGGCGTGCGGCGGTACCGGACATTAGCATCGCGGCAATGGGCGAAATTCGGGTAGTTGCCACGCTTGACGATGCGACCGCGGAAACAAGTGTGCGCATCCTGCCCGGCTGGATTTCCCTGATGCCGGCGTTTCTCGCCATTGCCGTGGCACTGTTGCTGCGAAACGTGCTGCCAGCCCTGCTGATTGGCTTGTGGCTGGGCGCGACGGCTCTGGAAGGCTTCACCCTGGGCGGTGCCCTGCAGGGATTGTTGAATGTCTTCTCTGTTTTTATCGTCAACGCGTTGGCGAATCCGGATCATGCGGCGATTATTGCGTTCAGCATGATGATCGGTGGCATGGTTGGCATCATCACGCGCAATGGTGGCATGACCAGTGTGGTACGCATGATCGTCAGTCGCGCCAAGACCGCAGTGGGTGGTCAGGTTTCGATCTGGTTGATGGGTCTGATGATTTTCTTCGATGATTACGCCAACACGATGGTGGTCGGCAATACCGCTCGGCCGATTACGGATCACCTGAAAATCTCCAGAGAAAAACTTGCGTATATCGTTGATTCGACGGCGGCACCGGTTGTTTGCCTGGCGCTGATAACGACCTGGATTGGCTATGAGGTCAGCTTGATTGACCAGGCCCTGCAAGGCATCGATGAACTCGCCGGCGAAGCCGCGTACTCGGTTTTTCTAAGTTCTATCCCGTACAGTTTTTATCCGATACTCGCGGTTTTCTTTGTCATCGTGGTTGCGTCTACAGGCCGTGACATGGGACCGATGTACAGGGCTGAAGTACGGGCACGGCAGGGCGCGGTAGCGCCTTTGGCTGCGGACGAACTACCAGCGATGAGTGGCGATACGCTCGAGCCAAAGGACAATATTCCGCTGCGAGCAGCGAACGCGTTTATTCCTATTCTGGTCATGATCATTGGGCTGGGTCTTGGTTTGTATGTCACCGGTACCACCGCATTGGGGCCTGGAGAGCATGCCGTGCGCGACATTATCGGTGCGTCCAACGCGTATCAGGCAATGATGTGGTCATCCTTCATCGGCGCGTTGACCGCGGCGGGTCTGTCGATCGGACAACGCATCCTGAATGCACATGAAACGGTTGACGCCTGGTACGGCGGCGCTCGCGCCACGCTGTTTGGCATGATTACCCTGGTTCTCGCCTGGTCGATGTCAGACGTGACTGCAGCGCTGGACGCCAAGGGCTATCTGATCACCATTCTCGGCGACACCATGCCGGTGGCACTGGTGCCTGCGATCGTATTCGTATTAGCGGCCGTCACAGCATTTTCCACCGGCACCAGCTGGGGCACCATGGGAATCCTGATGCCGCTCGCGATTCCTCTCGCCTGGGCAGTCATGACGGTGAATGGCATGGCGGATCCGGCCGGCATGCATATCCTGTATTCGGCAACGGCCTGCGTATTGGCGGGCGCCGTCTGGGGTGACCACTGCTCGCCGATTTCGGATACCACCGTGTTGTCCTCGATTGCGAGTGGTTGCGATCATATTGAGCACGTACGAACGCAGATGCCGTATGCACTATTAGTCGGCACCGCCGCGATCGGGCTGGGGACCATCCCGGCCGGCTACGGTATGTCGCCGTGGATTTCGATTATTATTGGTGGCGCCTTCCTGTTCGGGTTCCTGCGCTATTTCGGGCGCAAGGCGGATGATGCTATATGAATAGTAAGCCCGTCATCGGAGTGCCAGCGGATCGGCGCATGGTTGATCCACATCCCTTCCACATGGCGGGTGAAAAATATGTGCAGGCCATCGTCGATGGCTCTGATGGTTTGCCATTCATTATCCCGGCGCTTGGGGATCCGCTCGATGTCGATGACATCATTGCCAATATCGACGGACTGCTTCTCACCGGAAGCCCATCAAACATCGAGCCATACCACTATGAGGGCCAACCCAGTGAGCCGGGTACGATGCATGATCCGCATCGCGATGCGCTGACCTTACCGTTGGCGAAGCGGGCAATGCAGCAGGGTGTGCCGCTGCTGGCAATTTGCCGCGGGTTTCAGGAGCTTAATGTTGTGCTTGGTGGCACCTTGCATCAGAAGGTGCATGAGGTACCGGGCTACCATTCGCATAAGGAAAACCCGGATGATCCGCTAGAGGTGCAGTACGGTCCATCGCATGCAATAAATCTGGTAGAAGGTGGCATATTACGCCGTCTCGCTGGCGCGGACACCGTGATGGTGAATTCCCTGCATTCGCAGGGCGTTGCGAAACTGGCAGACGGCGTTACGGTTGAAGCTGTTGCGGACGATGGCCTGATTGAGGCCTTTGTTGTTGATAGCGCGCCGGGGTTTACGCTGTCAGTTCAGTGGCACCCGGAGTGGCAAGTACAACTTAACGATTTTTCCACAGCAATATTCAAAACATTTGGCGACGCCTGCAGGGCGCACGCAAAACAACGGTAGGTGAGATGTGAGTGAGGACGACGTTTTTCAATCCTGGCTGAGAGAAAGAAATATAGAGGATGTCGAGGTATTTGTTCCCGATATGGCTGGCTCAGCCCGCGGCAAAGTGCTGCCAGCGGACAAGCTGGGTAAAGGCTCCATGAAAATGCCTGAGGCTATTTTCGGCCAGACCATCTCAGGCGACTACGCCACGAACAAGCACAATGTCGAAGATAGAGACATGAACCTCGTTGCCGATCCGAGCACGCTGCGCCCGGTGCCATGGGCCGCAGACCCGGCAGCGTCTGTGTTTGTTGACTGCTATCACAGTGATGGATCCTTGGTGGGTGCATCGCCGCGCGGCGTATTGCGCAGCGTGCTTGGCAAGTACGAAGCACGTGGTTGGATACCGGTCGTCGCTCCAGAGGTTGAGTTCTATCTGATAACCCCGCATTCAGATCCGAATGAAGAGGCAGAAGCGCCGGAGGGGAGGCTGGGCTGGACCGAAGGCGCAAGACAGCCTTACAGCATTGATGCAATGAATGATTTCGAACCGTTTATTAACGATCTTTACGTTAATTGCGAGGCGCAGGATATTCGTATTGATACCCTGTCGCAGGAAATGGGTCCGGCGCAGTTCGAGATAAATTTCGTGCATGGCAATGCGATCGATCTGGCGGACCAGGTTTTTCTTTTCAAGCGCACGTTGCGCGAAGTCGCCATTCAACACGAAATGCATGCGACATTTCTTGCCAAACCCATGTCCGAAGAAGCGGGTAGTGCACTGCATGTCCATCAAAGTATCGTGGACAAGGAAGGCGAAAATATTTTTTCTAAAAAGGACGGTGAGGCCAGCGAATTGTTTTATGGCTTCCTGGGCGGCTTGCAAACCTATATGCCTGAAGCATTGCTGATTTTCGCGCCGTATGTGAACTCCTATCGTCGCTTCATGAGTCCATGGGCATCGCCGGTGAATCTGGCCTGGGCTGTGGACAACCGAACAGTCGGACTCCGCATACCTGATTCCGGCCCGGAAAACCGGCGTATCGAGAATCGTTTGGCCGGGTCTGACGTCAATCCCTATCTGGTCATCGCGGCGACGCTGGCTTGTGGTTACCTGGGTATGTCGGAGGGCCTGAAGCCAACCGACGCGACTGAGGGCAGCGCCTACAGCGATAAATTCACCCTGCATCGCAACATGTTTATTGCGCTGGAAGCGTTACGCGGCTCTGAGGCCATGCGTAGCATTCTCGGTGATGAGTTTGTCGACCTGTATTGCGCGGTCAAAGAAGACGAGTATCGGGAGTTTCAGGAAATTATCACGCCATACGAGCGCGAAATCCTGATGTTCAATGTCTGACGCCAAGCAGCGTTTCAGCATGTGATAAGCACAGGACGCTAGCCGTGCGGTTGGCTATGATTGTGAGATACAGCACCTTGGAGGTGAGCCATGGCGGCCTTGGAAAAACGCTCCGGATCGGACTGGCAGGAACTGGACAAAGACCATTACCTGCACCCTTTTACGGACCACAAAGATTTGCATGAAAAGAAATCCCGCATCATTACGCGTGCGGACGGGTGCTATATTTTCGATGCCGACGGCAACAAGATTCTTGACGGCATGTCGGGGCTCTGGTGTGTCAACGCCGGCTATGGTCGAGATGTATTGGTAGACGCGGCTGCTGCGCAAATGCGCGAGCTGCCGTACTACAACAGTTTTTTCCAATGCGCCCACCCACCGTCAATCGCGTTGGCGGAGAAGCTG
>Ga0316204_10007846_pt1 | contig 15280 bp, 16 predicted proteins | sample 6monrhotite_MG_2_FD_205661 | JGI IMG/M metagenome (GOLD analysis project Ga0316204, IMG submission 205661) | Microbial mat bacterial communities from mineral coupon in-situ incubated in ocean water Damariscotta River, Maine, United States -... | ecosystem: Environmental > Aquatic > Marine >...
AGCTCTTGAAAAAGCAGCCGACTTAGATAAGGACGATGCTAGGATCCAATATGTATATGCCGTTGCGCTAGCTGATACAGATACTAAAAAAGCTATTGCCGTACTTGAAAGCTCTTTGCAAAAACACTCGGGAGACCTTCAGACCTTATATGCATTAGGATACTATTACAGTAAACTTGGAGATCAAGGTAAAGCAGATCTTTACAATAAAAAAGCTCAAAGATTTAGTGAGTTTACACCCAAGCAGTAAACACTTTATTTGAGTCTTCTCACCCTGAGTTTAACTAACGCCGGCAAGTGAACTAAACAATTTCAAAAACTGGAATGTTATGAGTTTGAATATAAATTTCTAAAGGCTTTGGCCCCGTCTTTACTGGATTCTACGTTATCTGAGATACCTTCAAAGGAAAAATGTAATTTACTCTGTTCAATGGTCTCCATATCTTTGATCTTGTCAATATTGATAAGATAAGACCTGTGCACACGCACAAAGTTATACGCTTGCAGTTTTTTCTCAAGGTCTGATATTTTTTGTGCATAGTAGGAAAAACCTTTTGATGTGCGTAACATGACTTCAGAAAGGTCTGCCTTGACATAATAGATATCTTCTGGCTTTAGCAGATAGTAGCTATCACCATTTTTACTCATAAGACGCAGGTCAGCGTTACTATGCTGTGATATGTTTAGCCGCTCGATGCTTTGTCTTAGCTGGTCGATACTAAAGGGTTTGACAAGATACCCGGCTGCTCCGATATCAAAGGCTTCTAAGGCGTGTTCGCTGTAAGCGGTTTGAAAGATGATCTTTATGTTTTCCTGGTGGTAACGCAGTTCATAGCCGAGTTCAAGACCACTTGTACCCGGCATATTGATATCAAGCAGTGCCAGATCAAAATTAGAATCTTTTATAGCGTCAAGTGCTTCTTCGGCATTACTGGCTTCATGTATGTCACTGTATTCAAGTGTCGTAAGCATACGCTTAAGACGTGAAAGTCCAAGTTCTTCATCATCAACGATGAGTATTTTCATTACAATCTCCTATATGGATGTGAAAGGTGGGTGGATCTGTGTGTACGACTTTTAAAGAACCTTTACAGAGTAAGCCTATACGTTGATTCAAATTGTTTAGACCTATGCCAAAGTCTGTTGAAACCATACTCTTGCCATTGTTTTTGACGACAATAATACAATTGTCCCTATCAAAGTCAAGTGTGATGTTCAGTTCTTCTTTTTTTGTATCCAGGCCGTGTTTAATAGCATTTTCTACTAAAAGCTGAATTGAAAACTTAGGAACATCCCATGCGGGTGTCATATTGGCTACATCCAGTTTTATTTTTCCTGAGAATCGTATGTTTTCAAGTTCTATATAGTCTTGGACATTACGAAGCTCTTGTTTTAAGGGAATAAGTGCCTTTTCATCCATGGTGTTTCTAAGAAAACTTGAGACCTTTAAGACGGCTTCTTCTGCCTTTTCGGGATCTTGGTGAATAAGTTCTGCGATAGAGTTAAGAGCATTGAACATAAAGTGCGGATTGAGTTGTGTCTCTAGAGAACTTAAACGGCTTTGTACAAAATGGTGATCGACTTCTTCTTTTTCATTTCGCATCTTAACAAAACGGTAGAGCAGGGCACCGACTATGTAGGTCAAAAGACCAATAGCTATAGAGATCTGGACCGAATGTGAATCAAACATAGGGATAAGTCTAAGATGAAGATAGTGGGCAAGGGTAATACTTAAAAGCGTTCCCAAAAACCCTGACAACCAAGAGAAGAGCATCGCCATAGGTAACCAAAACTTCTTATCTAGATGAGGCAGTATCTTTTGGTTCATAAAGGTGATGAAGGTGAGTGAAAAAAGGGTGATCAAGCCCCCGAGTAAGACACCGTAAAAAAGGCCTTGTATCCAAGGCTGAGCAAGAAGAATATAGCCCAAAGATGAAAGCAAACCTCCAAGCAAAATACCGATGGTCAGGATATAGGCCCAGTCTTGGAGTTTTATGCGAAGTTCTATATCATACATCTAACAGCTTTTTAAGGTTTTGTACACCCAATATAACACCTGGCCATCCTTGAGCAGCATAAACGCTGTCACCGACATGAAAAAGATTTTTAATGGGCGTGTCATTTCCTGGGAGTCTAGGAAGAAAGTTTTTTATCGTGATAGGATTTCCTCCAAGTTGAGATCGGTTTATATAGTGCTTGAATGTCTTTGGCGTCGCGGCAAAGCTATGCACGATCTGAGACTCTTTGATGTCAAGTGTATCACAAATCGTAGAAAGTAGTAAACCTTTTAGTGTCTTTTTTTTCATAGTATATGACTCCTTTGCATCCCACCATCTGTTGTCGGTGTGAATAGAAGCAGTAATACTGTAATACCCTTGTTCGCATATACGATTGTCATCTCTGTCTGAAAAAGAGACAAATAAGGCGTTAGAGAGGGTGTTTGGGTAGCTTTCATCTTTTATTATCTGGTAATGATGCGCAAATTGAGCATCACTTTTTATTGTCATATAGAGCATAAAAGAGCTTTGGTGGTTATCGAGTTGTTGGTACTTTTTGTAATACTTCTTTACGCCTGTGTCTTCAAAAAGCGCACTGCTGTCATAAACGGTTGAATTGAGTATGAGTTTTCGAGCAGATGTTGTGCTGTTTATTGTATGCAGGACAAAGTGATCGTCATGGCGCTCGATCTTTAGGATCTGACTTTTTAGTCTGACGTCTTTCATAGATGACGTCATCCCTTCAAAGACCTGCCCCAATCCGCCAAGTGCATAATGGGTCTGATTGAAGGTGTAGCCTAAGCTTAAAGCCGCTGTAAAAAAGTTGATCTTATTAGAATGCGCCTGTGCGACTATGAGGATCTGTGCTTCTAAAAAACGAAGGTACTCAGCTGATATATCTTCAAAAAACTCAGTGATAAAGTCATAAGCATTGCAGCGAAGATACTTTTGGAACTTGAGCATCAGGGGCAGGCAGCTCAACAGTGAAGTGGTTTTACTTAAAACAGAGCTGTTTGAGTAGTAGTGCCCGTGCATTTTATAAAACTCTTTACCGATAGTATGGATCAGGCTCCAGAACGCTCTGTTCTTAGGATGCGGATAATGTATTTGCAAGACATCTAAAAAGGCGTCAAGTTCTGTGTAGCGTGGTACTACTTTATTTCCTTGGATAATGACAATAGCAGGGTTAGTAGGGATGATATCAGGTGTAAATCCAAGAGAATCAAACATCTCTTTGACTACCTGTCCCTCTTCGTATCCTGCCAAGGTTGTAGCGCCGGTATTATAGGCATACCCCTTGTGTTTAAAGGTCGAACTGCAGCCGCCCAGATAAGGCTCTTTTTCAAAAAGTACGGTGTCATATCCCTTTGTATCAAGATAAGCTGCGATGCTTGAACCTCCGATACCTGAACCGACTACAGCATAATCTTTCATGCTTTCATCTCTTCGTAAAGCGAGTGAATACATTGTACAAAAGAAGGGTTGTCATTGGGTGCTTTGGCCACTTTGTAGGTCTCAAACCCAAGCTCGTCGGCAATCTCTCTGTACTCTATATCAAGTTCAAATTCCGTCTCAGAGTTGTCCATAGTAAAGGCAATCGGATAGATGATGACTTTCTTCTTTTTAAGACTGGCGAGTTTATCTTCCAGGTAAGGACGTATCCATTCTAAAGGTCCCAGTCGTGACTGATAAGCCAGATGGGTCTTGTGAAAATGTATGCCGGCCTGCGTCAATGCACGGCGTGCATGGTAGAGATTGTACTTGATATGACGCTGATAGGTATCACCTCCATCGATGACACTTTGCGGAAGACCATGGGCTGAAAAGACAAGTTCATACTCACTTGGGTCTTCACCTTGCAGCTGTTCTTCAATACGTTCAACAATCGCTTGTAGGTAATCAGGATGTTTGTAGTAGTGAGAGAGTGTTTTTACTTCGGCTTTTATGCCTTGTTTCGCAATACTGTCTTTGAGGTCTTGTATACTGGAGAGCGTTGTCGTCCTTGAATAATGTGGATACAAGGGGATAGCATAGATCTCATCTGTGCCTTTGAGCTCTTGCAATACATCACTGGCAAAAGGTGGCGTATAGCGCATGACCATGTGCACGGTTGCATCGACCTTAGACTCCAGTGCTTTGATAAGTCTATTGGTGTAGTCTTGTATAGGTGATTTTCCGCCTATGCGCATGTAGTTTGCTTTTGCTTCACCGCTTCGTTGCCATGTGATGAGTTTTGAGACTATCTTTCGAATAGGCTGAGGTGCATTGATGACATGTCTGTCATTAAACATATTGTTTAAAAAGACTTCTACTTCATCCAGATTGCTTGGACCGCCCATGTTCATAAGTAAAATCGCTCGTTTCATAATACACCTACTTTTTCTTTTATTGTAAAGTAATATGGCGATGCTTTGTAGGGTTAATATGTCAGTTGATAGAAGTACGTCAGGTAAGCAGGTCGTCTAAAGCAGTCTGTATCTCTGGGTAGTTGAAGTCAAAACCAGCCTCTTGAAGCGATTTGGGATAGACCTCTTTAGAATCTGTCAAAACACTTGCCCCTTCAGAATACATAAGGCGCAGAACAAATTTAGGTACCGGTAGAACAGTAGGACGCTTTAATGCACCTCCCAAAGTTTTTGTAAACAGACGGTTGCTTACGGGATGTGGCGCTGTTGCATTATAGACACCTGTGAGCTTTTGAGCAATTATAAATTCGTAGATACGTACAAGGTCTTTGATGTGGATCCAACTAAGCATCATACTTCCGTCAGCAATAGTACCGCCAAGACCCAGTTTAAATGGGGTGAGCATTTGAGCAAGTGCCCCGCCTTCTTTACCTAAAACAACACCAAAGCGTAAGAGTGTAGTCTCTTTGTTGCATCTTAGTGCTTCACGCTCCCAGGCTTGGGTCAGTTTGGCAAGAAAGTCATCCTGGAATGCTTCGCAAGATTCATCACAGGATATATTGTTGGGATATATGCCTATAGCCGATGTTGAGACAAGGTGGGAAACATTACTTTGGTTGATAGCAGTAATGAGCTTGTGGGTTGTATTTATACGGCTGTTCACGAGCGTCCGCTTGTAAGCTTCACTCCAGCGTTTGATAATTGGTGCCCCTGCGAGGTTGATAACGACATCCACGCCTTCAAGTTTAGCAAGAAGTTGTGACTCATCATCATGTCGATCAAGGATAACAGAATCTTTAAATGTTTTTTGCAAAGCAGTCCCGACAAAACCACTTGCACCATTAAGTGCGATCTTCATAATCCACCTCCATTATCACTATTATAGAGTATCTAAGAGATGTTTGGTAGATAACTTATGTCGATTAAAAACATTTTAATTACTGTTTTAGCAGTTCGCTTATAGTCTTTTCTAACTCTTTAGGCTTTGTAGAGGGTGAAAATCTGTCAACGACATTACCTTTTTTGTCAACCAGGAACTTAGTAAAGTTCCATTTTATAGCTTCTGTACCAAGTATACCTGCTTGTTCAGATTTAAGATGGGCATAAAGCGGATGTGTCTCATTTCCATTGACTTTTATCTTAGAAAAGACAGGAAAGGTCACACCGTAATTAAGTCGACAAAAGTTTTGTATCTCTTTTTCACTGCCGGGTTCTTGTGAGCCGAATTGATTGCAGGGAAATCCCAGAATCATCAGACCTTGTTCTTTATACTTTTTATAAAGTTTTTCAAGCCCTTCATATTGGGGTGTGAAACCACATTTACTCGCAACATTGACAATAAGCATCACCTTCCCTTCATAAGGATGGAGACTTGTTGTTTCTCCTTCTATGGTGGTGACTTCATAGTCGTAGACATTTTTCATAGAGACTTCCTGTGCATAAGATTGTGTTGTTAAGATGAATAGTGTAAATAGTATCTTTTTGAGCATTTTTCCTACCTTTGTACTGTTTTATAATATTGATCACTTTTCTTTAATAATGGTGATGACAAGTTCCCCTACCACAAAACCAAACTTTTTCATTTTTGAATGGTTAATGATAACATCATCTTCTTGAAGATGGAGCCAGTCTCGTACATCTATGTCTAAAGTACCATCTCCATAAGGAACTCTCATTGTGTAGTCTATCATCACCGTATTGCCTTTGTTTTTCATCTGTGCCTCACCCACGATATCACCGGCCGTACCAATATAACTGTTTTCGCCATTGGGTACGAGTTTCCAGATACGTTTTTGTTTCTCTCCGTCGTTATAGACAAAGCTTTCATCCAAAGTTCCCACACCGTTTTTATCCCAGCTTCCTACTAAGTCACCTTTGAATGAACGGATAATCTTTCCACTTCTGTCTTTGACGATACCGTAAGCGGTAAGCTTTCCGTTAAAGTAATCCTCGGGAACAAAAACGGGCGTGGCATCTGTAAAGTCTTCTATCTCCATTGTCGAGCACCCTATAAAGATGGTACAGACTATAAAGGTGTAAAGTGTTCTTAAAATCATGCTACTAATCCTTTGTTAAGGTCTATGTTTTGATCTCTAGAAAAGACCAATTGTACCAGTCCGATATTTCTCGTTATAAAGGCAGCTTCACAGTAATTAAGATACATCTTCCACATACGTATGAAGTAATCATCAAAACCTAGATCTTTTACTTCATCAAGCTTTGCACTAAAGTTTTCATCCCATACCCTGAGTGTCTTTGCATAATCTTCAGCAAACTCTTCCATATGTATGAGGTTGAGACGGGTATGGTGTGTCGTTACATTTAAGACCTTGCTCACACTAGGAAGGTGACCGCCTGGAAAGATGTACTTTTGTATGAAGTCGGTACTTTTAGCGTAAGCATCATATCTCTGATCAGGAATAGTAATGACCTGCATTGCCAAAACACCGCTTGGCTTTAGAAGGCTTTCGCATTTTTTGAAGAAGATATCAAAGTACTCTGCACCTACCGCCTCAAACATCTCAATGGAGATAATGGCATCATAAGTCCCTTCCAAGTCTCTATAATCTTGCAATAAGATATCTATCTTGTCTTCGACATCTTCGAGTCTAAACTTATCATGACAAAAGTTTTTTTGCTCTGTACTTAGGGTCACGGTTGTAACATCACACCCGAGATCTTTAGCAAGGTGTACAGCGACTGCACCCCATCCCGAACCTATCTCTAAGACTTTTGCTCCCGGCTTTATGCGCAGTTTTTTTGCCAAGTGTTCTATCTTTCTTTTTTGAGCCTCATAAAGGTCTTCTTCATGCGAATTAAAAATAGCACTTGAATACATCATCGTATCATCAAGCATGAGTTTAAAAAAATCATTTGAGAGATCATAATGCTCAGAAATGTTTTTCTTTGAACGTGTTTTAGAGTTTTTACGCATGAGGTGCTTGACACGGTTCATGTTTGGCATGAGGTTGCTAAACCTGTTTTTTTGATAGTCCTCACTTTTAATACCCAAGTGCTTTGAGTTGATCAAAGAGAGTTTTATAAGTTCAGTCAGACTGTCCGTATCAAAGTCTCCATCCATATAACTCTCAGCAAAGCCGATATCTCCATAAAATGCCAGACGTCTAAAAAATTGCGAAGAGTGTATCTTGATCTTTACATACGGCGCTTGATCATTACCATATATCTCTGTACTAGAATCCGGATACACTACTTCAAGTCTACCTAGTTCTATCTTTTTTAAATACTTATGTCCTAAGTTATTCCAAAAACCTTTCATCTTAATACCTCCTGTATTCGTCAACGGGTGTGACGGGATTGAATTTTAAACCTTTTAGATAGAGCCTGAGCGACTGCCAAAGGGTGCGTGTGACTACCCAAAAGGTTAAAAATGTATGTTTAGCAAAGAGTGCTAAAACATTTTTAGCATTGAATGCTTTTGAATTTGCGTTAAAGCTTGTCATCATTGTTTTTATCTCGTCTTCATAAAGATACACGCTGAGTGCTATTTTCTCTTGGCTGTATTCAAGTGTAAACTTATAGATGCCATCGCGTTTTAAAAAGGGAGAGACATACATATCTTTTTGTGCCTCGCCCACATATTGGGTTTTTGACTTTGCAGAAAGTTCTACTGGATAGACGATACGCCCGCCATTATAGTTATGTACTTCCACCATCATCTTTGAGGGTTTTCCTTCATCCATAAGGACTAAAACACTTATGGGGTTAAAAACAAAATTAGAAATACGAGGAAGGGTAAGAAAACGCATGTTTTTTGTCGGTAAGGTGTTAAATTTTTTTAGCAATTCTTCTATATTATGAAGAAAACTTGCATGGTTCCCAAAATGATCTTTTGTGAAAAATGAGAAAACATTCCAGCTGTTATAGGAAAAAAATCTATTTTTTAAAGAGGCAAGATCTTGGATGTCAATATCAAGCATAAAAAACGGATAGGTGAATTTATGCTCGGCATCTTTAAATCGTTTATGAAACACCTTTCCATCGTAGAAAACATGGCTCATAGCGCACACTCGAACTCTTTGGCGATTTCGTTAGCACTCCATAAACCATCCTCATGAAAGCCATAACGCCAATACGCACCTGCAAAGTAGGTGTTGTTCTTACCGCTTATCTCTTTTCTTAGAAATTGTGCTTTGATGGCTGCAACATCAAACTGAGGGTGTTCATAACTTATCTTTTCTATAACATCTGTTATGGTATCGATCTCATTTAAAGAGACAAAATACTCTTTATCACTTTCAAGGTTTTGCAGTCTGTTGATCCAGTAAGACAGCGTCACGGCATTAGTGTCTTCGTTGTTTTTATAGTTCCATGCGGCGTAGATATCTTTATCTGGATAGAGTGCCTTGGAGTCATTATGAAGCAGGGCATCGTTTTGTTTATAGCTAAAGCAAGAGAGTATCTCTTTTTCATACTCAGTGACATCTTTTAAGATTTCTATCGCTTGCGGTGCATGCATGGCCAAAACAACTTTATCGTAGTGTGTACTAGAGCCATCAATATGAACTAAATTCACACCGTTTTCTTCTCTTTGCACACGGACTACGTCACTGTTTAGGATTACCTTTCCTGAGATATGCTCTTTTATCTTATTGACATAATTGATTGAGCCATTACTTACAGTAAGCCATTGGTGCTGTGTTGTCACTCCCAAAAGACCATGGTTTTTAAAAAACTGTAAAAAGGTACGTGTAGGAAACTCATTCATCTTATCACTTGGCGTTGACCAGATAGCCGCACCCATAGGAAGCAGGTAACGCTCTTTAAACGCCTCACCGTAAGGTGCTAGGTATTCGTCCAGACTTTTGTCCAACTCTTTTGTCTGATGCTCAATATCAAAGTTTGCTTTTTTGTTGAACTTGAAAATATCGTAGATCATTTTATAGTGTGTCAACGAGAATAGGTTTCTTTTTTGGAAAAATATTCCGCCAAGGGTTTGTGCATTGTAAGCAATATTACTTGCCTTGTCCCAAAAGCCAAAGCTCATGTCACTTTTTTCTATTTTGACATGAAGTTCTTGAAACAGCTTGGTAAGAAGTGGGTAAGTAGGATGGTTAAAGACTAAAAATCCGGTATCGACTCCAAATGCCTTCCCCTCTTCTTGTACCTGTGTTGTTCGTGCATGACCGCCGAGACGAGACTCTTTTTCGTACAGATCGACGTCATGTTTTTTACTTAAAAGATAAGCACTTCCTAATCCGCTGATTCCGGCACCTAACACTGCTATTTTCATTTGTATCTTCCTTCAGAGTCTTGTGGGGTATAGATAAGTTTGCTAAGATCCATACTGCCCTGTAAAAGGGATAAGAGCTTGTCTAGCTTATCTTGTGAAAGTCTAGGGCTTCTGTGCATGATCCAGAGTTGCTCAAAGTCTTTATCACTTATGATGGCAGTGCTGTAATCTTCATCAAGATAGAGTACATTGTAGTCCTGACTGAATATCCAAAAATACGTCATCTCCAAATAGGGGATTGTCTCTTCTTCTAAGAATTCTGCCGTGCCTTCATAAATGATAAGATCACCTGACATGGTTGTGTCAAAACAACGGTTGTAGACGCGATACTGCTTGTCCTCTTCTAAGACATACTCCACTGTCGCGGCTACACAATCTTTTTCATAATCATTATAAGTACGTGCAATTTCATACCATAAGCCACTAAATCGCTTTGAATCAACAAATGAAACAGGCTGTATAGTCTGGGCCAGGCTTGTCATGATAAGTAACATTGAGATGAAGATCACTCGCATACACAACTCCTAAATCTTATTGTTTAAGTATAGGATAGGCTCATGAACTTTAGTAGGCTAATTTTGTCAGTTCGTTAGATTATCCGTAAAATTGAAGTTATATGATTGCAGTGAAGTTGCAGAGTGAGTATCAGGCTTCATCATGATATTTATAGATCAAGAAAATTGCAAGAGTCTTAAATATAACAGGCGCCATACCATATAGAAAGGAAAGCACATTTAAAGCATTTTCAGTTGGCAGTGTTGGCTCAAAACCTACAAGACCCAAGATACCGAAGGATATCCCAACCGCTAATGCAAGAGAGAATTTGGTAAGCATTGCCCAAAAACCAAAGAGTACGCCTGTCAAAGAGTTTCCGGTTTTTTCGAACTTTTGGGCGATATCTGCCTGAATGGCTGCAGGCAGAGCCATGTCAGCACCAAGACAAAGGCCCGATAACAAAGTGATGATCATAAAATAAAAAGTATCACCTGAACCTAAGAGGGGCACAAAACTAAATGCAAGCGAAGCAAAGACCATAGAGCTGATCCATGTCTTTTTCTTTCCCCATATCTTGGAAAGGTAGAGCCAAACAGGCAGGGCGCAAAGACCAGAGATAAAGTATAAGATCAAAAAGGCTCCGGTCTGCTCGGGAGTTTTCAGAACATAAGATACAAAGAAAAGAAAAAGTGTCGCCGGAAGGGCATTCGCCAGGCTGTTAGATAAAAAAGCTAAAAAAAGTGACCTTGCATCAGGGTCATGGGTCCAAATGAGTTTAAGCCCACTTATAAAACCCATCGCTTTTGAAAGGCGTTGAGGCTCTTCTATCTTTTTATAAAAGATCAAAAAAAGAATGGGCAAGGTCAGGGTGACAATAATAAGCATCAGCTGTATGGTCGCTTGGGCATTTTCGGCTGTGTTTAAGAGGTAAGGGATGACAAGTGCCGACACCAGACCGACTATCGTAAAGAGCTCACGGGTAGAGGCAAGTCGTGTGTTGTCATGATAGGTCTTGGCCAGTTCAGCACTCAGCGCCAGGTAGGGGATACTCATAAGGCTCCAGCCACTGTAAGCAATAAAAGAGAATGTCAATAACCAAGTCCATGTTGCTTGAGGATAGCTGAGGGCTAAAAAACCTGTAAGTAGCGTTAGCATTCCTAATAACATCATCATCTTTCGTTTTGCGAATCTGTCACTTAGCGAACCGATAAGTGGATCAAAAATAAGATCAAGTGTCCGTGCGAAAAAAAGTACAAGTCCGACTTCGAGCGTACTTAAACCAACATATTGGGTATAAAAGGTAGGTAGGTAGATATATAATGGTAATCCAAGCATGGCAAGAGAAAAGGCGGGCAGGGCATAATAGATGAGTGTGGAGCGCCGCAGTGTCATACTGCTATTCTCTTTTTGATCATACGTATCAAAGCGCCCAAAAGAGGTATCTTTTCATACACATTTGCACCCGCGTCCCAGTAATCAACATGCGAAAGGACCTTGCCTGTTTGAAGAAACTGAACACGGCTTACACCAGTGAATTTTTCTAGGTCATGTTTAGGGGAACGATGAAAAGAGAAACTCCAACGAAGATAAGCTTTGTCTTCCTCACAGATAATCTCATCGACAATAAATTTCGGCTCATGCAAGGTGTCATACATATGTTGAAATACTGCATAGACCTTTGTGACACCTGAGACTTTTTGAAAGGGGTCTTCAAAATAGACCTTTTCATCAAATATATCCTGATAGTCTTCCAGTGGTGTCTCTTCACAGATAGACTCAAAAAAGTTTGCATAGTTTTTAGCGACGGATTTTATGTTCATTTTAGAGCCTTTTTCGTCAATGCTAATGAGAGTTTGTAGGGTAGAAGTCGTAAGGTGCGTAAAAATAGTGACAAGGCAAAAGGGAAGTGTAACTCAAATCTGTAAGAGCGGTTTAAACCTTTGAAGATAAGTTTTGCTGCTTCTTCAGGTAGCATCACCTGAGGCATCTCAAAGTCATTTTTTGCTGTCAGACGTGTCTTGACAAAGCCATGGTTAATGATCTGAACGTGAATGTTCTTTTCTAAAAGCTCAGGTTGAATCGACTCACAAAGGTTTAAAAGTGCTGCCTTGGGAGCGCTGTAAGCCCCTGCGTAAGGTAGACCAAAATAGCTTGAAAGACTCAGATTAAAGACCCACTTTCCACGCTTTTGAGCTTCAAAGTAAGGAAAGATCTCAGTGATGATACGAACAGCACCAAGGTAGTTGACCTGCATCATCTGTTCAAAGTGTTCAAGTTTCCACTCTTGCATCTGCATACTCTCATAAGCACCTGCATTGTAAAAAAACAGGTCTATGCCTTCATAGATACTCCAAACTATTTTTGCGGTATCACAAACAGACTTACTGTCTGTTACATCCATGTCTAGAAGGTGCAGGGAGCCAGCAAACTCTTGTTTAAGGGTACATAGATGTTCATTTTTAGAAGCCTTACGTGCACTAATAATGACTTGTGCGCCTTCATCCGCCCAAAGTTTTACAAGTTCAAGGCCAATACCGCTACTGCCGCCTACTATCCATATACGCTTACTCATGGCTTTTCCTTAACTCCAGATTCCAAAGAGCATAAGCGTACCAATAAAAATAAAACCAATTATCCACTCTAAGTGAAGTCCTATTGTCTGTTCGTCCATTGAATACTCCTTTTTATTATTTACTATTGTAGTGCACAAAAAGAGTACTTGGTAGGTTGGATTTGTCAGTTTATCAAGAATATGTACTAAAAAGCGAATTATTTTTGAGTATCAATAGTTTTTGCTTTTTTTAAAACCGATCGGATCATGTCTTTAAAGACAAAATAATGAAGGGGAACTAAAACGTACCAGTAGAGTCTTCCAAAAATACCATTAGGCAAAAAATAAGCACTTTGTATAAGTTGTCCATTATGGATCTTGAACTCTAACCATGCTTTTCCGGGGACTTTCATCTGTGCATATAATAAGAGACGTTCATCATCTTGTAAATCGATGACTTTCCAAAAATCAAGACTGTCACCCACCCGCAACTCATCTTGTGATCTTCGACCGCGGTTAAGACCTGCGCCACCTGCAAGTTTGTCAAAAAAACCTCTGACTTCCCATAGCCAGTCATAGGAAAACCAGCCGTTCTCTCCACCTATCCCAATATAGCTTAGGTGTACATCGTGTTCATTTAGATTGCCTAAGGGAAGAACCTGTCTGTCAATAAAGACGGCATTAGCAATGGAGTTCTTATGGTCTGTCTCCCATACATCATTTCCTCTGTCACTCCAACGGCTGATGACCTGGTTTTCTTCGGCTTCTAAAAGTGCTTTTGCAATACTTTGTTTAAAGGAGTAAGGATGAATATGGCCAAAGAGTTTTTTTGCATTATCATTTTGAACGATTACTTCGGAGCGAACACCTTTTATAAGAGAGGAGGCTACATTGAAGGGCACGGGAGTAAAAATATTAAGCCAGTAAGAAGAGAGGCCGATAGAAAGAAATGGGACAGGGATAATCAGACGTTTAAGACCCATGACTTCGGCACATTGCTGCATCATCTCTTGATAACATAGTTGCTCCGCACCGATGTCTACGACGTGGCTACCCGCAAGCGTATTTGCTTTAGCATGTAGGAGATAGTTGATGACATCTTCAACACCAATGGGTTGGGCTTTTGTACGTACCCATTTAGGTGTGATCATAGCAGGAAGCTTTTGAATAAGGTTGCGAATTATCTCAAAGCTGGCACTTCCGGATCCGATGATGACACCGGCACGAAACCAGATGACATCGATATTGTCCGAATCGGCAGAGAGTATCTCACCCGTTTCAATACGACTAAGGAGATGCTCGCTCGTATCCTCATTGATGACACCTAAGCCACCAAGGTATATGATCTTTTTAACACCGGCTTTGACAGCGGCTTCGCGAAAGTTCCTTGCGCTAATACGATCACGTTCGGCGTAATCATCAGTCCCTAGAGAATGGATAAGATAGTAGGCAACTTCAACACCTTGCATAGCTTTACTAAGAGGTTCGATATCAAAGGTGCTTCCTTCAAAGACTTCTGTTTGTTTACGTATGCTTTTAGACAAGGCCCCACCATGCCGTACGAGCAATCTAAGCTCAACATTACTGTCTTCAAGTAATTTGTGCTTCAGACGACGCCCTATATATCCGGTTGCTCCGGTGAGAAGAATGCGTTGCTTTTGTTGTGACGTATTCATAGTTTTAGCAGTTCCATTGCTTGTATCATATCTTTATCTCCACGCCCTGAAAGGCTGATAATGATCTTCTTGTCTTGGATCTCTGCCTTAGGTATCTTTTTAAGGTAAGCGATAGCATGAGCACTTTCAAAGGCGGGTACGATTCCCTCAGCACGGCTGAGCCACACAAAGGCATCCATAGCTTCATCATCTGTTACACTATCATAGATAACCTTTCCTTGCTGCATAAGGTATGAGTGTTCCGGACCGATGCCCGGATAATCAAGACCGGCTGAGATAGAGTGAGCTTCCTTGATCTGACCGTCATCGGTTTGTAAAAGATAACTCATCTGGCCATGTAGAATACCGGGCTTTCCAAGTGCGAGACTGGCTCCGTGTTTACCACTTGCTAAACCATGCCCACCGGCTTCTATTCCAACACATTGTGTTCTGTCTTCATTAATAAAATGAGCAAACATTCCCAGCGCATTACTTCCCCCTCCGATACAAGCAACAACATAATCAGGAAGACAACCTTCAGCCTGAAGTATCTGCTGCTTGGCCTCATAAGAGATAATAGCTTGAAAGTCTCTTACCATCAGTGGGTAAGGATGCGGTCCTGCTGCTGTACCGATGATATAAAAGGTATCACGTGCATGTGTTACCCAGTGACGTATTGCCTCGTTCATCGCATCTTTTAGGGTCCGGCTTCCTGAGGTGACAGGATGTACTTTGGCACCCAAAAGTTTCATACGAAAGACATTGAGCTGTTGACGTTGGACATCTTTTTCACCCATAAATATTTCGCACTCAAGGCCCATCAAAGCGGCAATAGTGGCTGTGGCAACACCATGCTGCCCAGCGCCTGTCTCAGCGATAACTTTTGTCTTTCCCATACGTTTGGCCAAGAGCCCTTGAACAAT
>Ga0316204_10007847_pt1 | contig 15280 bp, 14 predicted proteins | sample 6monrhotite_MG_2_FD_205661 | JGI IMG/M metagenome (GOLD analysis project Ga0316204, IMG submission 205661) | Microbial mat bacterial communities from mineral coupon in-situ incubated in ocean water Damariscotta River, Maine, United States -... | ecosystem: Environmental > Aquatic > Marine >...
GACCCCGGCTCTGCGCCAGTACCGCCGCAAGGGTCACATGCCACAGATGTCGGCACAGTGATTTTATCGCTTTTACCGGAAAAGGCTTCTTCAAGCGTAATTTCCATATTGAAGCGCATGTCGCTGCCGCGACCAGACTGTTGCCCGCCACGCCTGCGGCCACCGCTACCCATGAAATCACCAAAAAATTCTTCAAACACATCAGAAAAATCAAACCCGGCACCGCCCTGGCCACCACCGCCACCCATGCCGCCTTCAAAGGCTGCGTGGCCGTAACGGTCATAAGCTGCGCGTTTCTCAGGGTCTTTGAGAACGTCGTAGGCTTCGCCCATTTCCTTGAATTTTTTCTCGGCGGCTTCATCACCCGGATTGCGGTCAGGGTGGTATTGCATAGCAGCCTTGCGGAACGCTTTTTTAAGCGTACCTGCGTCAGCTCCCTTGTCTATGCCAAGAAGGTCATAATAATCTTGTTTCGACATTTGCGGCTACTCCGCGCTCTGGGTCAATTGATAGAGCCCCGCCTTTTAACAGAACGCCGCCACAAGAGTTCCTTGCGGCGGCGTTTTATCAATTGGCATTAGGCAGCCACTTTATTTTTTATCGTTTTCGTCAACTTCTTCGAAGTCAACGTCCACGACATCATCGCCGTCTTCAGCTTCCGCGCTTTTTGCGGCAGCGTCGGCTTGCTCAACTTCGCTTTCATTACCAGCTGCTTCGCCCGCTTCCTGGGTTGCTTTGTAAATCTGCTCACCGAGCTTCATCGAAGCTTGTGTCAACACTTCAGATTTGGCCGCGATTTCAGATGCATCTTCACCCTCAAGAACAGCTTTCAAATCAGCCATAGCCGTTTCGATGGCTTTTTTGTCGTCTTCGCCAACTTTGTCGCCGTGCTCTTCAAGGTTCTTCTCGGCCGAGTGTACCAAAGCTTCACCTTGGTTTTTGGCTTCAACAAGTTCCTTGCGCTCTTTATCGGCGTCAGCGTTTGCTTCTGCGTCCTTAACCATGCCTTCAATATCCGCATCCGAAAGACCACCAGACGCTTGAATGCGTATCTGCTGTTCTTTGCCGGTGCCTTTATCTTTGGCGGTAACATTCACGATGCCGTTGGCATCAATATCAAATGCTACTTCAATTTGCGGCACACCTCGCGGTGCTGGCGGAATACCCACCAGATCAAACTGACCAAGGATTTTATTGTCCGCGGCCATTTCGCGCTCGCCCTGGAAAACCCGGATCGTAACAGCGCCCTGATTATCTTCGGCGGTTGAGAATACCTGCCCCTTCTTGGTTGGGATCGTTGTATTGCGCTCGATAAGGCGTGTGAACACACCGCCGAGCGTTTCGATACCAAGCGACAAAGGTGTCACATCAAGAAGAAGTACGTCTTTTACGTCGCCCTGCAATACACCCGCCTGAATGGCTGCGCCCATAGCAACAACTTCGTCAGGGTTAACGCCCTTGTGTGGCTCTTTACCAAAGAACTCCTGAACAATTTCCTGAATTTTCGGCATGCGGGTTTGACCACCCACCAAAACAACGTCCTGAATATCGCTGGCTGTAAGGCCTGCATCCTTGAGTGCTTTTTTGCATGGCTCAAGTGTGCGCTTAACCAGATCAGCAACAAGGCTTTCCAGTTTGGCGCGGGTCAGCTTTACCTGAAAGTGTTTCGGGCCAGAAGCATCTGCTGTGATAAACGGCAGGTTCACATCTGTTTGCTGTGAAGAAGAAAGCTCGATTTTTGCTTTCTCGGCAGCTTCTTTCAAACGCTGCAGTGCCATTTTATCCTGGCGCAAGTCGATAGCATTTTCTTTTTTGAACTCATCGGCGAAATAATCCACCAGACGCATGTCAAAATCTTCACCGCCGAGGAATGTATCGCCGTTAGTTGATTTCACTTCAAAAACGCCGTCACCGATTTCCAAAACCGACACATCAAACGTACCACCGCCGAGGTCAAAAACAGCGATCGTGTGGCCGTCTTCTTTCTCAAGGCCGTACGCAAGCGCAGCAGCTGTAGGCTCGTTGATAATGCGGAGCACTTCAAGGCCAGCGATTTTACCAGCGTCTTTGGTTGCCTGACGCTGTGCATCATTAAAGTATGCAGGTACGGTAATAACCGCCTGATCTACATCTTCACCAAGATAGCTTTCGGCAGTTTCTTTCATTTTCTGCAGAATCATTGCAGAAACCTGACTAGGCGAATATTTGTCGCCTTTGGCTTCAACCCACGCATCGCCGTTGTCGGCTTTTACGATGTCGTAGGGAACCATGTCTTTGTCTTTTTGTGTGGTAGGGTCTTCAAATGTGCGGCCAATCAAACGTTTGATCGCATATAGCGTATCACCAGGGTTTGTTACTGCCTGACGTTTTGCCGCCATACCAACAAGGCGCTCACCATCGTCGGAAAAACCAACAATAGACGGTGTTGTGCGTGCGCCTTCTGAATTTTCAATTACTTTTGGCTTGGAGCCATCCATGATAGATACGCAAGAGTTTGTCGTACCCAAATCGATACCGATTACTTTACCCATTATTTTACCTCATCCCGTTACAGCCGACTGCCTGTGGGCCTCTGGGAGCACCCGTTCGCAGCCTCAAGGGCTTCGTTAATATTGCATGCTAATTTGGCAAAAACCCCAAAACATCCAGAGCTACTGCCGTGTTCAGGGCTTATATAGGGTCCAGAAGCTTTGCTCGCAAGGGAGAAAGCCAAAAAACAAGTACAAAACACCAGAAAATATGAAGAGAACCACTCTCAAAAGCATCCGGTGATTTCAAAATAGCTGTAAGTTTTTCTGTTCCCTTGTGACTAATAAACGAACACACCATGTGTAATCAGCCATTGCAAATAGAGCCGCTGGCAGTACACTTACAAAAAAAGCGCGCAGGCAAACGGCTGTAAAAAACACCGTAAAGACGCGCACCAAAAGGGCGGATAATGACCGACAAGACAGCAGAAAAAACAACCGTTGAAGCCAACGGAAAACGGAAAAATGAAGCAGTAACACTGCTTAAAGACCTGGTGGCAATCGTTGCCTTTTATTTGGTTTTCACAACATTTGCATGGGGCGCATTTCATATTCCTTCGGGCAGTATGGAGCCCACACTGGAAGTCGGCGACCGAATTTTTGTATCAAAGTTTTCGTATGGGTATAGCCGCTACAGCTTCCCGTTTGATCCTAAATTTATCTCGGAAAACCATTTGCTTGAAAGCGCGCCTGAACGCGGTGATGTGGCTGTGTTCACGCTGCCCTACAAAGACGATATTGATTTTATCAAACGTGTGATCGGCATGCCGGGGGATAAAATTCAAATGCATGAAGGCCGTTTGTATATCAATGGTGCTATTGTACCGCGCAAATTCATACGTGATGTAAATTACATCAGTTACAGGGGCGGTGAAATTCGCGGCAAAGAATATGAAGAAACCCTGCCGGGCGGTGTAAAACACAGAATTTACGAACGTAGCGATAATTACCCCAGCGACGAAACGCGTGTTTTCACTGTACCTGCAGACAGTTATTTCATGATTGGTGATAACCGAGACGCCAGCGCCGACAGCAGAGTAGGCGGGCCAAACCCAATGGGATATGTGCATAAAAAATATCTGGCGGGCCGCGCAGACATTACTACCTTCAGTCTGTATGACTGTGATCAGGGCAAAGAAATAAGCTGCTTTATTGGCATCCCGTATGGCCGCTTTTTCAACGGTATAGACTGACGAAAGCCGCTGCTGCGCCTTTAATAAAGCGTGGCTTTTTGGCGGCTTTCAAGGTCACTGTCGTAGGCATCCCCGTCAAAGTCTGAAATAGCCCCGCGCACCATTTGACCGGCTGTTGGCACGGTTGATTTATCTGCCTGTGTTTCCACATCCCAAAAGTGTGCTCGCTTAAGCGCACGGGCACACTGAAAAAACACTGTGTCAATATCAACAAAAATAACCGTTAACGGCTTTTTACCGTCAACCTCAAAAGTATCGATTAGCGCAGGATCAGTTGTTACGGTTGCCCTGCCTTTAATACGCAGAGTCTCTTCGATGCCGGGAATAAAGAACAACAGCGACACCCGCGGGTCGGCCACGATGTTTTTCAAAGTGTCCAGCCGGTTATTGCCGCGCCTGTCGGGAATGGCAAGCCGCTTGTTATCCAGTATTTTAAACAGTTGCTGCGGCGTATCCCCGCGCGGTGAACAGTCAATACCAGTATCGCCAACACTTGCGATGGCAAAAAAGCATGAACGCTCAATCCAGCGATGATATTCGGGCGTTAATTCAGGGGTCTCTTTTTTCAGCGCATTTATTACCGCTTTACCGTACAGGGCTTCCAGCGCTTCAGGGGTATCGATTTTAGTCATTACAGCAGCCCTATTGGTTCCAGATTGGATTATCCAGCTCTTTGATGAACTCGGCATGAGCTTCAAGTTCGGCTTCGCTTACCGGAAACTTTCTGGGTTCTCGGTGTTTTTTTGCTACGGCGGCGGTTGCAGCCTTCGCTATACTTAAATCCATGCCGCCTTGCCTGCCACCCAGCAATTCAATATAAACTTCTGCCAGAATTTCAGCATCAAGCAGCGCGCCGTGCAGGGTTCGGTGGCTATTGCTAACACCGTACCGTTTGCAAAGCGCGTCCAAGCTGTTGGCAGCACCAGGAAACTTTGTGCGCGCAATAGCCAGCGTGTCGATAAAGCGTTTTTTATGCAGGATTGGGCGACCAGCATTTTCCAGTTCCCAATTGATAAATTTCATATCAAATTCGGCGTTGTGCGCAACCAGCACGCTATCTTCACCGACATACTCCAAAAATTCATCCATAACATCTGAGAAAACAGCCTTGTCCCGAAGGAAATCACTGGTAAGGCCGTGAATTTTTACCGCGCCTTCGGGCACATCGCGTTCAGGGTTTACATAAACATGATAGTGGTTGCCGGTTAACGAGCGATCCACCATTTCCACCAAACCAATTTCGATAAGCCTGTCGCCCGACATGGGATCAAACCCGGTGGTTTCTGTATCAAAAATCAGCTCACGCATTTTGGGCCTGCTCCTTCAATTGTTCCACAATGTTTGCCACCGCCACACGTGCAACATCAAGGCCTTTGTCTGTTTCAACAATATAATCGGCTTTGGCACGCTTGTTGGCGTCGGGCACCTGTTTTGCCAAAATCTGCTCAAATTTTTCAGCGCTCATGCCGGGCCGGGCCAGCACCCGTTCCCGCTGCACATCCGCTGCAGCTGAAACAACCACAACTTTATGACAGGCTTTGTCGCCGCCTGTTTCAAACAACAGCGGAATATCAAGCACGACAAAAGCCGCGCCAGATTTTTCTGCGACATCAAAAAACCCAATGCGGTCTTCCGCCACCATTGGGTGCATAATCGCCTCCAGTTTTTTTCTGGCATCTGTATCAGCAAAGACAATTGCGCCCAGCTTGGCCCTATTGAGTACACCTTCTTCAACCACACCCGGAAACGCATCCGCGATCAAAGGCAACGCTTTGCCGTCCTCTTGTTGCAAACGGTGAACAGAGGCATCTGCATCAAAAACCGGCACCCCCAGATTTGCAAACATTTTTGCAGTCTCGGTTTTCCCCATACCGATGGAGCCCGTAAGGCCAACGATCAACATGAAAGGGCACCTTCCAGTTTTTCCCTAAGCTCTGCGTCAAAACCAACATCTACACCGAACCATATTTTGAAAGCTGCCGCCCCCTGATGCACCAGCATGCCGAGGCCGTCTACAGTGCGGAGCCCGCGCGCACGCGCTGCAGCCAACAATTTTGTTTCCAGCGGTTTGTAAACAATATCGTAAACTACCGTATCCTTGCCTGCGGATGATAAATCCAGATCAAGCGCTGGTTGGCCGTTCATGCCAAGAACTGTTGTGTTTACAATCACGCCCGCCGCGCTAACACCGTCCATGCGCGCATTCCAATCAACCACCGCCATCCGGCCACGACCAATATCACGGGCAATTGCCTCTGCTTTTTCACGAGTGCGGTTGGTTATCATCACCAGCGGAATGTTTTCGGTGAGCAGCCCAAGCGCCGCCGCCCTTGCTGCACCGCCTGCTCCCAGAATTAAAGCGGGTTTGTCTGAAGGATATCCTGGTACACTGGATTTTAGGTGTTTCACCAACCCAATACCATCTGTATTGAAGCCGGAAAGCATACCATCTGCAGCAATTTTAACCGTGTTCACAGCACCCATTTGTTTGGCAAGCGGGGCTATTTTGTCCAGATACGGCACAATCGCCGTTTTATGCGGCACCGTAACATTAAAACCTGAAAGCCCGATGCGTCTGGCCTCATCAACAAAAGCAATCAAATCATCCGGGGCAACTTCAATGGCTTCATACTCGCCTTCAATACCAACCTGCTGCATCCAGTGTTTATGCATCATCGGCGACAGGGACTGCGCTATTGGATACCCAATCACAGCAGCTTTTTTATAAGCGGAATTATTCATAAAGGCATGCACCCTGCACGGCGGAGAAAATCAAGAAGTGGCAATAGGGGTAGCCCTAGCACCGTAAAATGGTCGCCGTCTACATGTGTGAAAAGCTGCGCGCCTGGTCCTTCCAGCTGATAACAACCAACCGACCAAAAAGCATCGCCGCCAAGCGCATTCAAATAGTTTTCGATAAAATCATCTGAAAGAGGGCGAACGATAAGCTCTGCTTTGTCCGCAGCGCGCCAAACTGCCTGTCCTTGCTGGTACACAACAGCCGCAGAAATTACCGTATGTTTTTCGCCTGAAAGCGTACGCAGGGTTTGCTGCGCATCCAATTTATTGTTCGCTTTTGAAAATATTTTGCCGTTTTTCACCAGCAACTGATCTGCGCCGATAACAAAAGCACCCGGATGCTGAAATGAAACGGTGCGCGCCTTCATGTCTGCAAGTGCATCAGCAATATCACACGGTGCAATGCCATCTGCAATCATGGATGTTTTAAGGGCGTTTTCGTCCACAGAGGCCGGGTGCGTTTCAAAACTTACACCTGCGTTTTCAAGCATGGCAGCGCGTGTTTTGCTACCTGACGCCAAAATTATATTTTGCATTTAAAGCCCTTGCTGTACCCACACTATTTTAAATCATCCGGCTCGGATCGGTATCTGGTTCTAAATTCTTCCGGCTGTTGTTCCAACCAGGAATAATAACGGTGCAATATTGCCGCTGCGCTTTCTTCTATCGACCGCCGGGTTACGTCAATGGTTTGCCAGCCACGCTGGGTGCAATACCGCCGACATTCTTTAATTTCATCCTGAATATGGTTGCTATCCGTATAATCTGCTTCAGAATCTTCGTTGATAGACCGCAATCTGTTTGTACGGATTTGTACCAACCGTTCAACGCTGGTGGTAAGGCCAAGAACAAATTTGTTTCCCAAATTATCTAACTCAACCGGCATAGGACAACCGGGAACAAACGGTACATTAAGCGTTTTATATCCTTTGTTTGCCAAATAGATACTGGTTGGAGTTTTTGAAGACCGCGATACCCCTACCAAAATGATATCCGCCTGATCTACATCTTCTACCAGTTGACCGTCATCATGTGCCATGGTGAAATGCAGGGCATCAATACGCTGAAAATAATGCGCACCCATCGTATGCTGATGCCCCGGTATGCGCGACGCTTTCTGGCCAAAATAAGACCCAAGCAAATTAATAACCGGCCCTAGAATTGAAAGCACCGGCAGGTTTGCCTCCATGCAGGATTTTTCCAGCACATCCCTAATTTCACGGTTTACCAATGTGTAAAGAACCAGCCCCGGATGTTCGGCTATATCTTCCATCAGGCGGGTCATTTGCATAGCCGACCGCACAAGTGGCCAATAATGCTTATGTACATTCACACCTTCAAATTGCACAAGGGCGGCAGATATTATTGCTTCCAGTGTTTCACCCGTGGAATCTGATACAAGATGAAGGTGAAATATTGTTGTGTCTTGTTGTTCATCGGCGGGCATGATTTCACCTCAAACTGCATGTGGAACACTGATAGGAACAGCCTGTTAATAACCTGTGAGTAAAGCTGTTAATATCCAACTTAGGCCAGTTACCCACATTTTGCGAACCATTCATCCTAAAGTTTATAAAACTTATGCAACAGAAATAATTATGAGGATAACCAGACTTACACCTTGTATATGGATACCAGTTTTCCCAGTTATCCACAGTTTTCAATATCCACAGTTTCCGGCGATTAAAACCAGTATTCCCATGATTTATCCCCAAAAGGCTGTAAAAATGTCGCACAAGCCTTGAGTGTGCATATTTTTGTGGATAAACAGTTTTCCCAGTTGTCCACAGGTATCCACTAAAACTACAAATTCTCTATATAATTATATTATATATTTAGTATGCGTGTTTGATAGCCCCTTTTAAGCCTTTAACTGACAGGTAGAACCTTATGGAAAAATTATTATTAGAGACCATCAAGGGAAACCCTGGTGAAAGAGTTCCTTTCTGGTTTATGCGTCAAGCCGGACGTTATTTACCCGAATACAGGGAAATCCGGGCAACGATGCCTTCCTTTCTGGATTTTTGTTATACCCCTGCAGCTGCTGCGGAAGTAACACTGCAACCCATTCGCCGGTACGGTATGGACGGCGCAATTCTGTTTGCTGACATTTTGGTGGTGCCAGACGGACTTGGGCAAAAAGTTTGGTTCGAACAGGGGGTTGGTCCAAAGCTTGAACCTGTTAAAAATGAAAATGCTTTTTCAAACCTGACGCTTAAAGGTTTTCATGAAAAAGTTGGCAATATTTATGAAACCGTGCGGCGGTTGCGTGATGACCTGCCCAAAGATGTAACATTGATCGGTTTTGCAGGTGCGCCCTGGACAGTAGCTACCTATATGATTGGCGGCGAAGGTAGCAAAGACCACGCCGCTGCACGCCAGCTTGGGTACGGGAACCCTGACCTGTTTGGAAAACTTCTGGATATGCTGGTGGATGCCACCGCCGAGTATTTATGCGCGCAAATTGAAGCAGGCGCAGATGTAGTTCAGATTTTTGATAGCTGGTCAGCGGCACTGCCTGAACCCATGTTTGAGGCCTGGGTGATAGAACCCACCAAAGCAATTGTTGATAAAGTTCGGGTGCGTCACGCTGAAACACCAATCATTGGTTTTCCGCGTTTGGCCGGGGCCATGTTAGCGCGATATGTTGCTGAAACGGGTGTTAACGGCGTGTCTCTTGATACCGGAGTGCCTTTGGCGTGGGCAGTGGAAGGGTTACAAAACAAAGTCTGTCTGCAGGGTAACTTGGACCCTCATTTGGTGGTCTCTGGTGGTAAGCCAATGGTCAATGAAGCCTTGCGCATTCTGGAGGCCTTAAAAGGCGGTGCGCACATATTTAATTTGGGACATGGTTTTGTACCGGAGACACCACCCGAAAATGTATTGCTGCTATCCGAGACAATTAAAAATTTCCGCCGATAGGTATTTTAGATCAAAACCAGATAAAATAAATAACGGTCTTAAGGAGGGTTGAGTGGAAGGTTTTTTAGATGAAGCATACCTGTGGGTGAAAGCCGGTCATATTATCTTTGTGATTTTTTGGATGGCGGGCATGTTTATGATGCCGCGGTATTTTGCTTATCATTGCCAATACGATGTGGGCACACAAGAAGATGAAAAATGGATTGAACGCGAATTAAAGCTGATCCGTATTATCATTAATCCGGCGATGACCATCGCCTGGATTCTGGGTGTTTTGCTGGTGCTAAATATTGGTTTGGATGCGGGCGGATGGCTGCATTTAAAATTACTGCTGGTTTTGGTGCTTTCAGGTTTTCATGGATTATTGTCCCGGTGGCGGAAAAGCTTTCTGCGCGGTGAGAGAAAACGGTCAGAGAAATTTTATCGCCGTGTGAATGAAATACCAGCTGCATTCATTATTGGTGTGGTTATTTTGGTGATTGTACGACCTTTCTAAGAGCAAGACTTGCAGCCAAATTTCTTGACAGGTGAGGAAGGCATGATACCCTTCTTTTGTACACACCTCTTGCGCGGACGTTCTTTCTGGACTATGCCCCACCACAGCCAATAGTTTCAGCTGAAAGTTATGGCAAGAAAACCAGCCTTTAATTTCCACAATTGAGCCCAAAACCAAATTCCAAATTTGAAAAAGCCTCAATCTTTCCGGAAAAATTTCAATTACAAATGGGTGCTCCCATGCATTTACAAGAATTAAAAGATAAATCCCCAGCAGATCTTTTGGCCTTTGCCGAAGACGTTGGTGTTGAAAACGCAAACAGTATGCGCAAGCAGGATATGATGTTTGCCATATTGCAGCAGCTTGCCGAAGATGAGGTAAAAATTATGGGCAAGGGAGTTATTGAAACTCTCTCCGATGGTTTTGGTTTTTTGCGCAGCCCTGAATCAAATTACTTGCCAGGCCCGGATGACATTTATGTTAGCCCGTCACAGATACGGCGTTTTGGTTTAAAAACAGGTGATACAGTTGACGGTGAAATTCGCGCTCCTAAAGACGGCGAGCGTTATTTTGCTTTGCTGAAAGTCTCGCAAATTAATTTCGACGAGCCTGAAAAAATGCGCCACAAAGTGCATTTTGATAATCTCACACCGCTCTATCCGGACGAGAAGTTGAAGTTGGATCCGGATGATCCAACGGTAAAAGATAAATCCCCACGGGTGATTGATTTGGTGGCACCAATTGGTAAAGGTCAGCGTGCACTTATTGTTGCGCCGCCGCGTACCGGTAAAACTGTGCTGTTGCAAAATATTGCCAAAAGTATCATCAAAAACCACCCTGAGTGTTTTGTGATTGTGCTCTTGATCGACGAGCGCCCAGAGGAAGTAACCGATATGCAGCGCAGCGTGGCGGGTGAAGTGGTATCTTCCACTTTCGACGAACCTGCTTCGCGCCACGTTCAGGTTTCTGAAATGGTAATTGAAAAAGCCAAGCGGCTGGTGGAACACGGCAAGGATGTTGTGATTTTGCTGGATAGTATTACCCGGCTGGCACGTGCTTATAACACGGTGGTGCCATCATCTGGTAAAGTACTAACCGGCGGTGTTGATGCTAACGCCTTGCAGCGGCCAAAACGTTTCTTTGGTGCGGCGCGTAACATTGAAGATGGCGGTTCGCTTTCCATCATTGCAACGGCGTTGATTGAAACCGGTAGCCGTATGGATGAAGTGATCTTTGAAGAATTTAAAGGTACGGGTAACAGCGAGGTTATTCTTGATCGCAAGGTTGCGGACAAGCGCGTATTCCCGGCTATTGATATTCTCAAATCCGGCACAAGAAAAGAAGAGCTACTTGTTGATCCGGCCACGCTTTCCAAAATGTGGGTGCTGCGCCGTATCCTTACGCCGATGGGTACAGTGGACGCGATGGAATTCTTGCTTTCAAAACTTAAAGATTCCAAAAATAATGATGATTTCTTCAATCAAATGAACAATTAAACTGATTGATAATATTTGGTAAAAGGGTCTGCATATGCAGGCCCTTTTTCGTTTTAAAAGCTAACAATCAAATGGATAGAATGTGTGATTAAAATCAAGTCATATAAGGATAGTTATAAGAACGGTATCAGGGATTTGATTGTGCCAATCCAGCAGGATGAATTTGGTATTGATATTCAGTATGAAGATCAGCCGGATTTAGTAGATGTTAATGGATTTTATTGCAAAGGCTCTGGCGGTTTTTGGGTGGCACTTCACGGGAATACTGTGGTTGGTTCTATCGCTCTGATTGACATTGGAGATGATCAACTGGCGTTAAGAAAAATGTTTGTGGATGCAAAATATCGCGGCAAAATACACGGCGTTGCACAAAGTCTTTTAGATCATGTGCTGAACCATGCACGGGAGGTGGCAGCTGTTGATATTTTTTTGGGTACAACAAAAAAGTTTTTGGCGGCGCATAAATTCTATGAAAAAAACGGCTTTGTAGTGATTGACGAATCTGCCTTACCGAAAGCATTTCCAAAAATGAAAGTTGATACCCGATTTTACCGATGGAAGACTGGCTAATATTATCCCCTAAAACAATCCTTTAAAGGCTGTTCAAAAACGCACAGGTATGTTTGTTGTCGAGGTCAGCGAGATTATAAATTAATCCAGCGCTCCGGATTGTTCCAGTGCGATGCCTTCTTCAACGGAAAGAGCGCCTTCGAGAACCAACAAAGCGCGTTTGGTATAAAGGCCGCCGTCACCGGAATAGCCCCCCATTTTTCCGCCCGCTGCCATCACCCGATGGCATGGTACCAATATGGGAATAGGGTTCCGTCCACAGGCGGTACCAACAGCCCGTGACGCTGAACCAATATTTTTTGCCATTTCGCCGTAGGTGATGGTTTCACCGTATGGAATTTCCACCATGGCTTGCCAAACTTTTTCCTGGTGCTTGGTGCCCATTGGTGAAATGGGCAAATCAAACCTGGTAAGTTCACCGTCGAAATACAGGTCTAATTGACGTTTTGCTTCCAGTAAAAGGGGTGAACTTTCCTGAAAAGGAGACCAACCCCAATCAAGCGCAATGATGTGCCCTTCAAGTTCGGTGATGGTAATATCAATAATGGGTGTATGCATCGACAGTTGCGACATGTGTGTGCTCTTAGTAAACAGGGGCCAAGACTGTTTCTTTGCTAGTGTGCTAATGGCCGCACGGCAAGCGTAAAATATTTGGATGGTATGACAGGATACACAGATACAATTTTTGCATTAGCGAGCGGTGCGGGTACAGCGGGTGTGGCGGTGGTGCGCATTTCAGGTGCGCGGGCGTTTGATGCGCTGACAGCATTAACAAATAAAGCTCTGCCTGAAGCGCGCAGGGCAGCACTGCGAGAGCTTGTTGACCCAACCACGGGCGCGCGGCTCGATAAAGCGCTGGTGCTTACATTTGAAAATCCAGCCAGTTTTACCGGTGAACATATTGTTGAATTGCATTTGCATGGGGGCCGGTCGGTTGTTGCGAGTGTAGTGGAAGCACTTGCCGGGATGGATAGCCTTCGGCCTGCAGAGGCGGGTGAGTTTTCCAGGCGCGCGTTTGAAAATGGAAAGCTTGATCTTACCGAAGCAGAGGGCCTTAACGACCTTATCCATGCGCAAACCTCAGCGCAGCGTGAGCAAGCTTTGGCACAACTGGACGGCGGTCTGAAGGAAGTTTACGAGGGTTGGCGCTCTCGACTTATCCGGCATTTGGCGCATTTGGAAGCAGATATTGATTTCCCGGATGAGGATTTGCCCGAAGGTGTAGCTGGGGCTGTTTTATCCGATATATTGATGTTGCGTGATAATATAGCACAATATCTGGTAGACGGGCGTCGTGGAGAGGCGTTGCGCGAAGGTTTTCGCATTGTAATTCTTGGTGAACCAAATGTTGGAAAATCGACCCTGCTGAATGCGCTGGCCCAGTCGGATGTGGCTATTGTATCTGATGAAGAAGGCACCACGAGGGACGTGATTGAAGTTTCGCTTGATCTTGGCGGTTATCCTGTGCGGTTGATGGATACAGCCGGGCTGCGCCGAGGAGGTGGATCGGTGGAAGAGGAAGGGATTAGGCGGGCACTTGTTAAAGCAGAGGACGCTGACCTTAAGCTGGTTCTTGTTCGTGCAGACAACTGGCCGGATATGCCGTCATCCAGCAAAACTTTGCTGGATGACCGCGCGGTCTTGGTGATTACGCAAACAGATAAAATGACGATGTTTCACGTGGAACGTGGTGATGTGCCGACAGGTTTGGCAGGGTGTGTGGCTGTGTCGGTTAAAGAAGATCACGGTTTGGACCAGTTATTTATGTTGCTTAGTGAGTATGTTAAGTCAGCGATGGCGCCTCGTGAGGTGCCATCGCTGACGCGGGTCAGGCATAGATCTGCTTTGGAAGAAGCAGTAGAACATCTCTCTCGGTTTGATAAAAACGCAGGTTTTGATGCGGTGCTTGCTGCTGAAGATGTTCGCATGGCAGCTCGGGCGCTTGGTAAAATAACCGGTCGTGTGGGTGTTGAAGATATGCTGGATGTTGTTTTCGGTGATTTTTGTATCGGCAAATAATGTTCCACGTGAAACATTTTGGTGAGGCTTTGTGTATTTCTTGGCTTTGACTTAAACAAATTAGCTGGGTATATGGGGCGCGCAGTAGGCGGCAGTATTAGTGGTACCGAATAAAGCTCGGTTCTTTTTTTTTAAATATGCGGTGAATTTTGTGACGACATTTGATGTGATCATTGTTGGGGGTGGGCATGCTGGCTGTGAGGCTGCAGCGGCTGCTGCACGCATGGGTGCCGCTACTTGTTTGATTACGCACAAGCTTGAAACAATCGGCGTTATGTCCTGTAATCCGGCGATTGGCGGGTTAGGCAAGGGGCATTTGGTTCGAGAGATTGATGCGCTTGATGGTTTAATGGGGTTGGCAGCGGATGCGTCTGGTATTCAGTACCGCCTTCTTAACCGCCGTAAGGGGCCTGCGGTACAGGGGCCGCGCGCACAATCTGACCGGAAACTATACCGGGAGGCCATACAAAGGTTGCTGGCGGAATATGAAAACCTTTCAATCAAAGCTGGCGCAGTAGAAGATTTGTTGGTTGACCAGAGCAATGAAAAGCCGGTGGTGCAGGGCGTGAAGCTTGCTGATGGCACAGAGGTTCAAGCAGGCGCTGTGGTGATTACAACAGGCACATTTTTGCGTGGTTTAATTCATATTGGCGAGAAGAAAATTGCTGCAGGCAGGGTTGGGGAGGCGCCAGCAAACGGCCTTTCTGAAACCTTTATGGAGTTGGGTTTTGACCTTGCTCGGTTAAAAACAGGCACGCCTGCGCGCCTTGATGGTCGCACGATTAATTGGTCTGTCTGTGTTGAACAGCCAAGCGATGCCGAGCCTGTGCCGCTGTCCTTTATGACAGATAAAGTTACGGTGCCACAAATTAGCTGTTACCTAACGCGCACGACGCCGGAAACTCATAAGATTATTGAAGATAATATCCACAGGGCACCGATGTATAGCGGCCAGATTGAAGGTACGGGGCCCCGTTACTGTCCGTCAATTGAAGACAAAATTGTGCGTTTTGCTGATAAGGAAAGCCATCAGGTTTTCCTTGAGCCTGAAGGACTGGATGATCATACGGTTTATCCAAATGGTATATCAACCAGCTTACCTGCAGATGTGCAGGCGGAGATGATTGCCTCCATTCCTGGGCTTGAAAATGCTGTAATTATAGAACCCGGGTATGCGATTGAATATGACTATATTGACCCACGTGAACTTAAAGTAACACTTGAAACACGGCGTGTAAGCCAGCTGTATCTAGCTGG
>Ga0316204_10007849_pt1 | contig 15275 bp, 15 predicted proteins | sample 6monrhotite_MG_2_FD_205661 | JGI IMG/M metagenome (GOLD analysis project Ga0316204, IMG submission 205661) | Microbial mat bacterial communities from mineral coupon in-situ incubated in ocean water Damariscotta River, Maine, United States -... | ecosystem: Environmental > Aquatic > Marine >...
CGTTTATCATGGTCTTTTTTACCCCGTGCCAAGCCCACCAATAATTTGGCAAAACCACGTTCATTAAAGTACATTTTCAAAGGCACAAGCGTGAGACCCTTTTCTTTGAGTTTGCCAACCAATTTCATTTGCTCTTTTTTATGCATCAGCAACTGGCGTGAACGCGCTGGATCAGAAGGGTTGTTCATATATGCAGGCTTATAAGGGCTGATATGACAACCAATCAATAGCAGCTTATCTGATCGAATCAGGCAATGCGCTTCTGCCAAATTTGCCAACCCTGAGCGAATAGATTTCACTTCAGGGCCAGAGAGCACCATGCCCACTTCGTAGGTGTCTAAAATATGATATTCATGTCGCGCACGACGGTTCAAAATAGCCATGCCGCAATGCTATATTTTGCAGAGCATCGCGTCAGTTAAAATGATTCATCATCGTAGAAATAAAAAAAGCGACCCTAGGGCCGCTTTTAAAAAGAACCTTCAATAAACAGCCTGCTTAAAGGGTCTTCAAAAAAGCAACAACGGCCTTACCTTTTTCACCACACATTTTCTGCGGCGGCATTTTTGTTTTAGCTTTTGGGTTGCCAGTCAGCTCTTTAATTGCATCCTTAGAGTTACAAACCCATTTCAAAAGGTTCTCTTCATTCCAAGTCCAGTTCGCAGATTTCAATGCTTTACTGTGCTTTTTAAAACCAGATTTCCCTGCTTCACGCCCAAAAATTCCCTTTAAATGAGGTCCAACTTTGTCTTTCGTTGTGAAACTATGGCAAGTTTTACACTTGCTTTCTGGACCAGCTACAGCTTCAGTTGCAACAAAGCCGCTCATCATAAACCCGCTTGCCGCGGCAGCCATCAATGTTTTTTTCATATTCCCATCCTTTCTTCAAAAATCAACAACTCAAACAACACAAATAAAAAAGGCGCCCCCAAGGGCGCCCTTTCTAAAATTGCTTACTTCGCAAAAATCGCAGCAGCCAATTCTTGGTAAGTAAACTTACCAGCTTCCACTTTCTTATGAATTAATTTCTTGTACTGTGAAGACATCATCTTAGCTTTTTTATGATATTTTTTATAATTTGCATTCGTTTCATCACCTGCAATATGCCTATCTGCAATAGCGAAGCCACCTTCAAATACTTTCGCTAGCGTCTCTGCATCACCATAGGCTGCTTGGATGTTTTTAAAAGATGGGCCTGTCGCGTTTTTATCAACTTTATGGCACGCCTTACATTTAGCCATCAATCCACCAGCAACTGCTTCAGTTGCAACAAAACCACTCATCATAAACGCAGCTGCAGCTGCAATCATCAATGTTTTTTTCATAATAACTCCTCCTCAAGAATTCGAAGCGACTTGCTACCGCAATTTCGCCAATGGTGCAACTATACTGCATTCAAAAAATGCTGGCAGAGAAGATTCTCCCCTACTGGGAGTAGTCAATCCTCCCTAGCCCCGATAGTTCATAAATAGCACGGCGAAATCATCACAGAATTCATGCCTTATCTGGGCTAGCTGCACTCACAGATAGCTTTAGAGCCTGCCCATCACAAGAAACCTTAATGCTAGAGCTGGCACTTGCCTCCCCAGATACTAGCAATCGCGCTAACGGTGTTTCCAATGCCTGCTGAATAAAACGCTTCATCGGCCTTGCGCCATATACAGGGTCATAACCTTCTTTTGCCAAATAGCTCATGGCATCATCACTCAACTGCAAAGTAACCTGCTGACTGGCCAAACGCTGCTGCAACTGTTGTACAAACAACGATGTAATTTTTTCCACCTCTTGCAAAGAAAGCGGTTTAAATAATACAATGTCATCCACTCGGTTTAAAAACTCAGGGCGAAAATTCATACGCAGTGCAGCCATTACTTGTTCACGGCACTCTTCCGTAACCTTTCCAAATTCAGAAACACTTGCTAACAAGGCATCACTACCCATATTGCTCGTCATCATCACCACAGTTTCTTTGAAGCTCACCGTGCGCCCTTGGCTATCTGTTAAGCGTCCGTCATCAAGTAATTGTAATAAGATATTAAACACATCGGGGTGTGCTTTTTCGATTTCATCAAAGAGTAACACGCAATAAGGCTTACGGCGCACAGCCTCAGTCAATTGCCCTCCTTCTTCAAAACCAACATAACCTGGAGGCGCCCCAACCAAACGTGAAACCGAGTGTTTTTCCATATATTCAGACATATCAATGCGTACCAAGGCATTTTCTGAATCAAACAGTTGGTTTGCCAAGGTTCTCGCTAGCTCTGTCTTACCTACACCCGTTGGCCCTAAAAATATAAACGAGCCAATGGGCCTACTGGGGTCTTTAATGCCAGCTCTTGCCCGTAACACCGCATCCGCCACTGCTTGTACGGCTTCATCCTGCCCAATAACTCGAGCATGCAAGGCATCTCCCAAGCGCAGTAATTTTTCACGCTCGCCTTCCATTAATCTCGTCACAGGAATACCTGTCCAGCGCGCCACAACTTGAGCAATTTCCTCTTCCGTCACCTCTTCTTGTAGCATACCGGTATCAGAATGATCTTTGCTTTCAGCTTCTGATAATTCTTTTTCCAGCGCTGGCAATGTCCCATGCCTCAGTTCTGCAACTTTATTCAAGTCATAGGCACGTTCTGCGGCTTCGATGTCCAACCGGATTTGCTCAATACTTTCACGCAATGACTGCTCTTGTCCTAGGAATTTTTTCTCCGCATCCCACTGTGCTTGCATGGCATCACGTTGCTCTTTCGAGTCGGCAAGCTCATGTTGCAATACTTTTAAACGCTCTTTACTGGCTTTATCTTTTTCTTTTTTCAAGGCTGTTTCTTCAATTTCCAAGCGCATGGTTTTACGTATTACTTCATCCAACTCAGCTGGCACTGAATCAATCTCAGTGCGAATGGATGCACACGCTTCATCCAGTAAATCAATCGCTTTATCGGGCAAAAAACGATCTGAAATATAACGGTCGGATAAGCTTGCCGCAGCTACAATCGCCGCATCTTGAATGCGCACACCATGATGCAATTCAAATCTCTCTTTTAACCCGCGCAGAATCGAAATGCTATCCTCCACATTCGGAGCATCGACCACTACAGGCTGAAAACGGCGTTCCAAAGCTGCATCTTTCTCAATATATTGGCGATATTCGTTTAACGTGGTTGCCCCAATGCAATGTAACTCACCACGTGCCAACATCGGCTTAAGCATGTTACCTGCATCTGATGAGCCTTCGGTTTTGCCCGCACCAACAATGGTATGTAACTCATCAATAAATAAAATAATCCGGCCTTCAGCCTCTTTAATTTCTTTGAGCACCGCTTTTAAGCGCTCTTCAAATTCACCGCGGTATTTCGCTCCAGCCATCAACGATGTCATGTCCAATGAAAAGATAGTGCGTTGCTTCAGCCCCTCGGGCACATCACCCGACAGAATACGCTGTGCCAAGCCTTCGGCAATCGCAGTTTTACCAACGCCAGGCTCTCCGATCAATACAGGGTTATTCTTAGTTTTACGTGATAAAATACGAATCACACTTCGAATTTCTGCATCGCGACCAATAACAGGATCAAGCTTGCCAGCTCGCGCCATATCAACCAAGTCAGAGCCATATTTAGACAAAGCCTCATAACTGGCTTCTGGGTCTTCGCTTGTTACCCTTTGCTGTCCACGTACTGCTTCCAGAGCTTTCATAAAACGCTCACGTGTGACTTCAAATTCTTTGAAAATTTTGCCTGCATCCGTTTGCTCGGCTTCCGAAATCAAGACCAATAAAATATGTTCAACCGATACATACTCATCGTTAAACGCCCGCATTTCATCTTCAGCTTTAGCAAACAACTGTTGTAACCGCTGTGTGATATATACCTTGTCTGCTTCTGATGCACCACCCGATACTTTCACGCGCTTGGCTAGAATCTGTTGCAGTCTGGCTTGCAACAAATCAACCGAAACATCCAGTTTCTCCATTAAACGCGAAGCCAAACCATATTTTTGAGCAAAAAACTCGACCAATAGATGCTCACCATCCACTTCTTGGTGCCCCAAGCGCGCCGCTAATGTTTGTGCTGATGCCAGTGCTTCACGCACTTTTTGTGTCATTTGATTGATATCCATAACAGCTGTACCTCTCTACTCTATTCTATAGGGTCATGAAAGTGTCTTATTCAAGGCTCATGGTTTAAGGCTCTGATAGCTCGATCACAATAACCGAGACGTTTGCAGCCCACAAAGGATTTGAGTTAGTTATTTCCACAAGTAAATCATCGGTATCTTTCAAGTTTTTAAAAGTAGCATGAAACTCATGGTTATTAATATGGTAGCTTCTTTTCTTTCGTACCAATACTTCAATATCGTCTTCTTTTGAGACGCGCAAAACAGCGAAGGTTAAAGGACCCAATGAATCAGATACTAATGTAACATCATAAACCCCTGCTCGATTGGGAATATCAAAAAATTCGCGTAAGTGCTGGTATGGCGCAAGATTCACCTCACGATAATACAAAAAGTCGTCCTTATGCTCACCTGCCGCCATCGCGGGCATTGCCAGCGATGCAAATAATAAAAAGAAGCAGATGCGCATCATTCTTCTTTAAACGCCACATCATATTTATCACACAAATAACGCATTTTATCTTTGGCACGATCCCCAAAACCCAGCCAACGTCCTGCACGCGTTTTGATATAATCATGCCGCTCTAAAGCCACAATGAGTAATTTTTTCTCAAATAATGCGACTTCTTTTTCGCCCTTTATTCCACTATCGGGCAATGCTTTTAGCCATTGACCCAGCAAATCTTCAGATGCCCCCGCAAGCACTGCTGCCAAAGAGGGCAAACTTTCGATGCACTGCCCATCACACAATACGACGGCACGTTCAATAACATTTTCCAGCTCCCGAACATTCCCTGGCCAACGGTAGTGCTGCATTTGAGCCATTGCAGCATCACTAAACCCTTCAATATTTTTCCCGCACAATGCCGATTTCTGCAATAAGACGTGCTCCGCCAATAAAGGCAGGTCATCTAAATGCTCCACCAGCGCTGGTACAGTCATCTCGACCACATGAATACGATAATATAAATCATCTCTAAATTCACCCTGTTGCACCAAGGCTTCCATATCCATTTTACTGGAGCATACCAAGCGTACATCCGAATGAATCATGGATTCTCCGCCCAAACGTGAGAACTCTCCATGCTCTAATACACGCAACAGTTTGGCCTGCACCGACAAAGGCATACCTGCGACTTCATCAAGGAATAACGTCCCGCCATTGGCACACTCAAACCAACCAAGCTTACGTTTTCCAGCACCTGCAAAAGCACCTTTTTCATGACCAAACAACTCTGATTCCAAGTGTTCCACATTCATCGACGCGCAGTTAATGGCAATAAATGGTTTATCGGCGCGTGAACTTTGCGTATGCAGACAGCGTGCTACAAGCTCTTTTCCCACACCTGTTTCACCACGAATAAGTACCGTCGATGGCATAGGAGCCACCTGTTCAATCAAGCTGCGCAAATTTTGCATAACATCGGAATCACCCAAAATATCTGAGCCCATGCGCGAATCCAAAGCGCGTTGCAATTCATGCTCACGAATAACCTGGTTGCGCACCTCCATAGCACGGTCGATGGTGTCCTTCACTTCATCTGGATCAAAAGGCTTACCAAAGAAACCCAAGGCTCCATCTTCCTGCGCTCGCACAGCCAAATCATGTTGATCATGCCCTGTAATCACCACCACAGGTGTATCGGGGCTTTCAATGGTTAATTTTGCTAGATATGCCATGCCAATTTCAGGGTTATCGGGTTCTGGAGGCAACGCTAAATCTAAGACCACCAAATCGACGCGGTTTTCAACCAATGTTTTTTCAGCTGACTCAATGTCACCAGCCTCCAATACAAGGTAGTCTGATTTAAGCAATAAACGCAGGTTTAACCGATTAATATCATTGTCATCTACAACTAGAATGGTGCGTTGCGTTACCATCACTTACCTCCAACTTTATTTTCAAGTGTATCTTGGCATAGCGGTAAGCTGACATGAAATGTACAACCCTTACCCACGCCATCGCTATGAGCAGAAATTTTACCATTATGAGCCTCTACAATACGTTGACTCAAATAAAGCCCAATACCTAGACCATCATCCTTACTGGTTGCAAACATGCGAAACAGGCGGTTTTTTATAAAGCTTGCACTCATACCATAGCCATAATCACGCACATCAATTTGTAAAAAATCACCATTCAATTGTGCTGATATATACAATTCACCTTGTTTATTCATCGCTTGTACAGCATTGTCAAAAAGGTTATCAAACACACCTTGTAATAACTGTATATCTCCCAATATAGGAGGTAATAGAGGGAAATCGATATTTACATGCACCAATTCGGGCCAAAGTCGCTCATCAATATGTTGCCGAAGCAAACCTGTTATATCACATACTTTTAATTTTGGGTGAATCGGTGCATTGGGGTCTGCCATACCCTGCATGACTGTCTGCATTCGCCCTACAACCTTACGAATAGATGTAACCAACATGGACAGTTCATTCTCTTCCAATTTTCCGGACGCTAAATGATGTGCTAAAAAAACCAGATCATGCAGCCGATTTTTCATATCATGGGAATGCAACTGCCCTGTTACCCTGCTAATCGAATCAAGACGTGCCAATTGTGATTGTTGGTGAGATAAACGAGCATGCTCTAAACTCATGGCCGCAAATCGCGCTAAGTGTTGTAAACTCTGGTATTCATCGTGGTCTGTCGCCCAACCATCCAAGCGTGGACTTAAATGTAACCATACCATCTTCTCACGGCGACTAATCGGCAATACTAATTCATAATCAGGGCAGCTAGTTCCAGTAACTGGCGGCAGAACCGCTGAGGCTGGATAACAAAACACGGTTCCATCACCTTCATCATCACGTTCATCTAAAACCACAGTGCTACGATGGCAAATTGCTGCAATGCGTTCTAATAAAGCGTATTCCACATGTTCTTGGGGAAGTTCTGCCAAGTCGCCAGCACCCAACTGCTGAATTGTTTCAAGAGTATCAAGCTGTCGATGAAAAAGAATCCGATCAATCAAGTGTTGCAAACGCTGTACAATCGGCGAGAAAAACACCGCTATCGCCAAACCAGCCAGCGCCATCGCCCACATCGAAGCTGCTCTACCTGTTAATGCATAAATCAGCCCTTCAGCCAACATCAACACCACAATAAACAGCGATAAAGTAGCTAAGCTCGCTAAAAAATATGCTGCCGAATGCAGTAATCGCCGCAATGAAAAAAACATTTTGCGGCGTAGTTGAGGATGATCAACCGTTGGAATCAGCTAACTCCAGCGTTTCCCACGTCGATGCAAAGGCCATTATATTATCTCGCAGCATTTGCACATCATCGCCCAGTAATGATGTCAAAGGCAGGCGCAAGCCTCCGTCCATCCAGCCCATCAATTCACATGCTGCTTTCACAGGTATTGGATTACTTTGTACAAACATAGCATCGCTCAAATGCTGCAAGGCAAAATGTGCTTTACGTGCCATTGCTAAGTCGCCTGCTTTCATGCTGACGGTTAGTGCTTTCATAGTTTTCGGTGCGATATTGGAAACCACTGAAATCACACCGTGCCCACCCACACTCATAAAAGGCAATACCGTTGCATCATCACCTGAATAAAATTCAAAGCCGTCCCTGCATGCCATCATGGTGCAAGTGAACTGTGACAAATCAGCCGTTGCATCCTTGATGCCCACGATATTATTGCACTGCGAGAGGCGTGCCACTGTCTCAGGCGATAAGTTTGAGTTGGTACGCCCTGGTACATTATATAAAATTTGAGGCAGAGAAACGGCATCGGCAACAGCTTTGTAATGCTGATAAATGCCTTCCTGCATAGGTTTGTTATAATAAGGTGAAATCAACAATGCAGCATCAGCACCCAGCTGCTTGGCGGCTTGTGTCAAAGCAATTGATTCAGCCGTATTATTACTCCCTGTCCCCGCAATCACTGGCACACGGCCAGCCACATGCTTCACCGTCAATTCAATAAGGCTTTTATGCTCATCAAAAGATAAGGTGGCGGCTTCACCTGTGGTTCCAGCAGGAATCAAGCCATCCACACCCCCTTCAATCTGGCGGTCTAGGTGAGCGCAATAAGCATCTTTATCAATGCAGCTACGCCCATCTTCGTTCATTTTAAAAGGCGTAACCAACGCCGTCATCACACCATGAAACATACAAACCTCTTTATCCTAATACATAACAACAAACGAACTATAACCTTAAGACAGCATGCGTCACGAATGTTTATCCGCAACCTCATAATCCACCACGACCCGGCTCACTGCTGCGGCCTTAACCAAAGGTATCACAGCTTGGTGTTCAGGGTGTTTTTGATAAGTTTCCAAAGCCTCACGGCTTTCCAACTCTGAATACAATACAACATCCGCAGACTGTTCGCTATCGCTAAAATCAATACCCACCTCAAGCTTTAATAGGCCAGGTATTTTACCAACCAAGGCTTCCAGGTTATCTTTAATAATTTCAGCATCCGCCTTATTTTTTAGCTTCCACATTACAATATGTTTAATCATGCTTCACCTCTTCCACGCTTGCTTGAGGCACGCTTTCCTTGCCGCCCAGCCAGCCTCGTATCTTCGCAAATAATAGTTTGATGCCACGCCACAACTTTGGCAACAACCAAATTAATAATATAATAAATAGCAGCATCAATACAACAAATAAAGTTGGGTGATTCAACGCCGCCCACAGTCCTGCAAACACAGCCATATCCTCACTGATGGATAACCCCCAGTTGGAGAAAGGCTCGGGAGATGTATTCACTATCGCACGTGTTCCTGCTTTGGTCGCATGTGTGGCTGCAGTCAATCCGCCGCCTAAAATTCCTGCCGCCACGGCTACCGCTGGATCAACACTCCCAACAGATCCCGCTGCCAGCATCGCACCTGCTGGAATCCTAACAAAGGTATGAAGCACATCCCAGGTTGTATCCACACCTGGAATTTTATCCGCAAAAAACTCTACGACATACATCGTGCCTGCCGCAAACAAGACCAAGGGATTTTGCAACACCTCTAGACCCGGTGGCAAATCCATATTGCCTGTCACACCCATCATACCCAACATAAAAACTGCCGCATAAAGGTTCAGACCGCTCGCCCACGCTGCTCCCATGCTTAAAGCAAGCACTGCTGCTATTTGATCCAACTGCTCCATGTTTACACCCCAGCATTAATATAAAATTATTTACGCATGCAAACATTACCCCTTTGGGAGACTTGATACCATTCAACGGTTAATTTATGGATCAACACTTGGGGAGCATTCAAGTTAATGCTGCTCGCTCCCTGCACCATGATGGGCGATCAAGTGGTAGTCTTAGACAAAGAGCATGATTGGAAAGGCTTTATCATTTTTGATTGTATCCGTAATTCTATCAAGCTTGAGAAAGCTAACCTTGGAAGTAAAGCATGGGCAACAATTCCGCGCAAAACAATCAAACATCAGCAAGGGGTTCGCGATATTTCCGTACACTTTTCTGATACTCGCTTCGCCCCTGAACATTATATTTACAGTGATGAAGATTGCATCCCAATCTCAGGCAAAACATTGATATAAGTTTCATTTTCACGTCAACTTTGGCAGTCTTGCCGCCATCTTAGACCACAGGAGTTTTATAGTAATATGAGCATGATTTGTTTTATAAAGCTATGCGTTGTTGCAGTCATATTTTCACTTGCTGGTTACTATGCTATGCCCTTCCTTGCTATGGGAGGTTCACCAGAGCCTTCAATCTTTGCAACGGGCCTACTCATTGGCGCACTATTTGGAGGCTTTTTGGTTGCTTTGAACCCCGTGAAAAAAGACTCAAAAAGCAACGCTAATGTACTTTATGTCGGCAATATTCCATTCAATGTCCGTGAAGATGAAGTTCAACGTTTATTCGAAGCCTATGGTACAGTTAAAGCTGTACGCTTGGTAACAGGCGGGCCAAACAAGCGTCCGAAAGGTTATGGCTTTGTTGAAATGGACAAAGAAGGCGCCATAGAAGCACTGAATCTTAACGGCTCTGAATTTGGTGGGCGGAAGTTGCGCGTAAACTCAGCAAAGAGCAAAACAACGCATTAATGTAATATGTCACCCTGCTTGCGCAAGCAACAGGGTGACTATGCATTCTATCCCCCGGAGAGCTTCGCCTTAAAGCCTTTCTTTTCAAGCATCAGCAGCAATTTTTCTCGATGATCGCCTTGAATTTCAATACATCCATCTTTCACCGCTCCACCTGTGCCCAGCTGAGATTTCAATTCCTTTTGTAGCACCTTCAATTCGGCACTTTGAAGAGGCAAACCCTCAATCACACAAACGCTTTTCCCGCCACGCCCTTTACTCTCTCTGCGAATTCTTATGCCCTGTTTAGCAGGATTCTTAATAACACTTCCAGAAACACTTTTTGATTTCTTATTGTTGCCATATTTCGATGACGGCATTGCCTTTCCAAGCTGCCCATCTTCCGTAGAATAAACCAAACGTTTACCTTGACTCATTGTGTCACTCCTTGCCGCCATGAAGTATGCTTATTACATTGAATGACGTCCAATAAATACATGACTCCGCCCTTCCATCTCTTAGGGAAAATTTGTTTGAAAATATAGAAATATTAAATATCTTATGCTTTAACTTGCCCCCTACCTATGAGCAAGGCACTATTCGCTTTCGCTATACTCTCTGGGGGTCTCATGGCTGGTAAGGAAAAAGTGGATAACACGGCTGGAATTACACACGAAGGGCGCTTCTATAGCGCCGCACGTCTACATGCGATGCATGATATGATGTTATATATTCGCCGTTTTGAAGAAAAAGCTGGGCAAATGTACGGCTTGAAGAAAATTGGCGGTTTTTGCCACTTATGCAACGGGCAAGAAGCCGTTTGCGTTGGCATGGAAGAAGCTGCCGATTCTGAAGATTATATGATGACCAGTTATCGTGACCATGGTCATATTTTGGCGCGTGGTACAGACGCTACGGCTGTGATGGCCGAATTATTGGGTCGTGCTGGCGGTGTTGTGGGCGGCAAAGGCGGCTCGATGCACATGTTTGACATTAAGAAAAACTTTGCCGGTGGTAACGGTATTGTAGGCGAGCAAGTGCCTATCGGTATCGGTTTTGGTTTTGCATCTCAATACCGTGATGATAAACGTGTTTCCATTACCATTATGGGTGATGGTGGTGTCAATCAGGGTGCCGTATACGAATCATTCAATATGGCTGCATTATGGAAACTACCTGTTGTATTCGTTATCGAAAACAACCAATACGCTATGGGTACATCCCTAAGCCGCGCTTCTGCTGAAACACATCTTTATAAACGTGGCATCTCATTTAAAGTGCCTGGCATTCAGGTGGATGGCATGAACGTTTTGGAAGTAGAGCGCAAAATGAGCGAAGCATTAGAGCATGCTCGCTCTGGCAAAGGCCCTATGATTGTAGAAATGATGACCTACCGCTATCGCGGACACTCCATGTCTGATCCTGCAACATACCGTACCCGTGATGAAGTAGATGAATGGCGTTCAGGCCGTGATCCTATCGTACGGCTTCAAAAACAAATGATTGAAGCTGGTTTAGCAACAGAAGCTGAATTCAAACAAAAAGATAAAGATATTAAGAAAGCAGTGGTGGCCGTTGCAAAGGCCGCAGAAGCACAACCAGAACCAGAACTTTCAGAACTTTGGGATGATATTCTTACAGATGAAATTCCGAATGCATACCCTTATCCAAGGCAGGTAGGCTGATATGGCGAAGATTACGTACCGTGAAGCATTAAATCAGGCACTCTGCAACGAAATGGAGCGCGATGATCGCGTTTTTTTGATGGGCGAAGAAGTTGCTGAATACAATGGTGCATACAAAGTATCACAGGGCATGTTGGACAAATTTGGTCCACGTCGTGTGATTGACACACCGATTACAGAGCTTGGTTTTGCAGGCTTGGGTGTTGGCGCTGCCATGGCTGGTTTGCGCCCTGTTATTGAGTTTATGACTTGGAACTTTGCTATTCTAGCAGCCGATCAAATTGTAAATGCAGCCGCCAAAATGAAATATATGACAGGCGGGCAATATAGTTGCCCTATGGTGTTTCGTGGGGCTGGTGGAGCCGCGGCACGTGTAAGTTCGCAGCATTCCCAAGCCTTTGAAAACTGGTATGCCAACATCCCTGGCTTGAAGGTGGTTATGCCATCCAACCCAGCTGATGCAAAAGGCTTATTGGCAGCGTCGATTCGCGATAACGACACTGTTATTTTTATCGAGAATGAAATTAATTATGGCGATATTGGTGAAGTTCCAGAGGGCGAATATATTATTCCTTTGGGCAAAGCGGATATCAAGCGCGTCGGTAAAGATATTACTATTATTGCCCACTCTCGCATGACTGGTTATGCCCTTGCTGCTGCCGAAGAGTTGGCAAAGCAGGGTATTGATGCTGAAGTGGTTGATCCACGCACTATTCGCCCATTGGATGAAGCTACTATTTTAGCGTCCGTGGCCAAAACCAACCGGGCGCTGGTGGTTGAAGAAGGCTGGCGTTTTGCGGGTATTGGCGCAGAAATTTCTGCTCGTATTATGGAAAAAGGCTTTGATGATTTGGATGCACCTGTCACACGCGTAACAGGTAAAGATGTGCCAATGCCTTATGCAGCAAATTTGGAAAACTACGCATTGCCATCTGTCGCAGAGATTGTGGAAGCAGCACGCGTTACTTGTAACCGCGCTTAATTGGAATTTAAGCCGCAAAGCCAATGATGGCGTTGCGGAATTTATATGAGGTAAACTATGCCTATTGATGTATTTATGACTCAGTTGTCGCCAACAATGACCGAAGGCAAAATTGCCCGCTGGCTAAAAAAAGAGGGTGATGAGCTTGTTTCTGGTGAAGTCTTGGTTGAAATTGAGACTGACAAAGCCACCATGGAAGTAGAAGTCATTGAAGAGGGTGTTTTGCACAAAATCATTGCTACAGAAGGCACTCTGATCCCTGTAGGCACTGCTATTGCTGTGATTGCTGAGGAAGGTGAGGAAGTCGCTGCCGACTATGTGCCTGAAAGTGCGGGCGAAGAGCCTGTATTGGAAACCACGGCCACAGCCGATATCCCAGCAAGCCCAGCACCTGTAGCAAAGGTCATTGCTGATGCCCCAGTTCCAACCCCTGCTGCGCTAGAAGCTCCAGCCGTTGATATGGCTGAGGTAGTTCGCGCTGCCAATGATAAACGCATCAAGGCATCACCTTTGGCGCGCCGTTTAGCCAAACAAAAAGGTATCAATATTGCAGCCATTACAGGCACCGGCCCGAAAGGTCGTATTGTGAAGGCTGATATTGAAAAGGCTTCCAAGCGCGGCATTAACCTTGGCGGCTCTTCTTTTACCCCAGTTGCGCTACGCCCATTGCCAACAGGGTCAATCCCTTACCATGCTGATGAATATGATTCGATTGAAAATAGCATGATGCGCAAGGCAATCTCTCGTCGTTTAACAGAATCAAAACAACAAGTACCACATTTCTACTTGAGCTTAGATGTCTGCATGGATCGCTTGATGGATTTACGCACACAGTTGAATGAATCTGCTGATGGCGCATTTAAATTGAGCGTTAATGATTTCATTGTCAAAGCAGTTTCCAAGGCTCTGGTAGATGTACCCGCTGCAAATGCTTCTTGGACAGACACTCATACCTTACAACACAAACATGCACATATTTCGATTGCCGTGGCGATTGAAGGCGGCTTGATTACGCCGATTGTCCGCTTTGCTGAACAAAAAGGCATCGTCGATATTTCCAATGAAGTCAAAGAGCTAGCTGGCAAAGCTCGCAAGGGTGAATTAAAGCCTGAAGAATATACAGGTGGCACGTTCTCCATTTCAAATCTTGGCATGTACGGCATTAAGCAGTTCCAAGCCATTGTAAACCCACCAGAAGGTGCAATTTTGGCTGTGGGTGGCACGGATGAGCGCGCAGTTGCTGAAAACGGTCAAGTCGTTGTGAAGAAAATGATGACTTTGACTCTTTCTTGTGACCACCGTGTTGTTGATGGTGCTGTAGGCGCAGAATTTTTGAATGCCCTTAAGAAACATCTCGAGTGCCCTGCAAGCGTATTAATTTAATATTTTCCACCACAGAGATACAAAGGCATAAAGTATTTTATTTCTTTGTGCTTTTGTTTCTTCGTGGCCAACCCTTTTAGAGTGAGGTAACCCATGCCCATTGATGTATTTATGACCCAATTATCGCCAACGATGACCGAAGGAAAAGTTGCCCGCTGGTTAAAAAAAGAAGGTGATGAACTTGTTTCAGGCGAAGTCTTGGTTGAAATTGAAACAGACAAGGCAACCATGGAAGTCGAAGTTATTGAAGAAGGCACGTTGCATAAAATCATTGCTGCTGAAGGCTCTTTAGTTCCTGTAGGGACAGCCATTGCTGTGATTGCCGAAGACGATGAAGAGGTCGCTGCCGACTATACACCTGAAGGTATTACTGAAGCAGCTCCTGATACCGAACAAGCACCTGTCGTGGCATCTGAAGAAGTGGTAAACAACATCGTTGCGGCATCTGCTCCCACATCTGATGATGAACACGAACTCAACTTAAAACCCGCAGGCATCTTCAATGCTGATGGTGAGTATGATGTAGTTGTGATTGGTGCAGGTCCTGGTGGTTATGTCGCTGCAATTCGCGGCGCACAACTTGGCCTTAAAGTAGCATGCATTGAGTCTACCCATTTGGGTGGTATTTGTTTGAACTGGGGCTGCATCCCGACCAAAGCGTTGTTACGTACAGCTGAAATCATTAACGTGATTCAACACAGTGGTGATGAGCTTGGTCTTGGCATTACCGAAGCCAAGCCTGACTTGGTAAAAGCCGTGGCACGCTCTCGCAAAATATCTGCCAAGCTAAATGGCGGTATCGGCTTCTTATTTAAAAAGAACAAAATTGACCATATCGAAGGTTATGCGAGCTTTGAGTCAGATAATAAATTGATAGTCAAAGATGCTGATGGCAACAGTAAACAAGTCACTGCCAAGCATGTAATTGTCGCCACGGGTGCGCGTGCGCGTGCTTTCCCTGGCATGGATGTCGATAACAAAGTTATTATCACCTACAAACAAGCTCTAGCGCCCACATCATTACCAAAGAAGTTAGTGGTCATTGGCTCTGGTGCAATCGGCATGGAATTCGCATATTTTTATAATG
>Ga0316204_10007850_pt1 | contig 15275 bp, 9 predicted proteins | sample 6monrhotite_MG_2_FD_205661 | JGI IMG/M metagenome (GOLD analysis project Ga0316204, IMG submission 205661) | Microbial mat bacterial communities from mineral coupon in-situ incubated in ocean water Damariscotta River, Maine, United States -... | ecosystem: Environmental > Aquatic > Marine >...
TTAGCTGACTATGATCGTTTGAGAGCAGTTATCATCCATCTGGTTCAGAATGCAATGGAAGCAACAACAGATGATGGGGTGATCGAAATCATATTGAAGAGCGATGGTGATTGGGTCGATATGGTGATTGAGGATGATGGGTGTGGAATGGACGAGCAATTTATTCGTGAGAGGTTGTTTCGTCCTTTTGATACAACCAAAGGAAATGCGGGGATGGGAATTGGCGTGTATGAATCACGTGAATTTGTTCATGGTCTTGGCGGGGTAGTTCGGGTGAATAGTACTCCTGGAAGTGGGACTGCTTTTTTGATCAGAATACCAAAATATTGTGATCATGATCATAAAGTACGTGGAGTAATCTAGGATTATGAGCAAGAAAATATTGATTGTAGAAGATGACGTAGGCCTGCGGAGTCAGTTGAAGTGGTGTTTTGATGGGTATGATATTTCATTTGCTGATAATCGTGAGATGGCGCTGCAGCAATTTATCGCGAATAAGCCACATGTTGTGACGCTTGATCTTGGTTTGCCTCCGGATGAAGAAAATGCAAGTGAAGGGTTAGCCGTATTGGGTGAAATTTTGGCTGTTGATGCTACGGCAAAAATCATCGTTATAACAGGGAATAATGATAAAGAGAATGCTCTAAAAGCAATTTCACTGGGCGCGTATGATTTTTATCAAAAACCGATTGATTCTGATTTGCTGAAGTTCTCCATTGATCGTGCGATTTATCTTCGGGATCTTGAGGTGGAAAACAGAGCGCTGTCTACGACGTGTGGGGTGGCATCTTTTGGTGGAATAATATTTGTAAGCGCTGCTATGCAGAAGGTTTGTAAAATGATCGAGAAAGTGGCTCCTACAGACATTACGGCATTAATTCTTGGAGACAGCGGTACTGGAAAAGAATTACTTGCGCGGGCATTACATGATATGAGCTCACGCAAGGATGAACGATTTGTGGCCATTAACTGTGCTGCGATTCCTGAAAACTTATTGGAAAGTGAGTTGTTTGGCTATGAAAAAGGAGCGTTTACTGGGGCCGTTAAGCAAACGATAGGAAAGATCGAATGTGCAAATGGTGGAACGCTATTTTTGGATGAGATTGGGGATTTAGGGGCGCCTCTGACGGCCAAGTTACTTCGTTTTCTTCAGGAGCGCGTAATAGAGCGATTGGGTGGCAGGGCTGAGATCCCTGTGGATGTGCGAGTAGTATGTGCTACGCATCAGGATATTCCGGATATGGTAAAACAGGGAGATTTCCGAGAGGATTTGTATTATAGAATTAGTGAAATAACGATCAATGTTCCCCCGCTTCGAGAGCGAAGAGAGGATATTCTGCTGATTGCACGCTCTTTTGTTGAACGGATGAACCGAGAGCATGTAAAAAAAATAAAAGGGTTTTCAAGGGAGGCTATTTTGGCAATGGACGCATATAGCTGGCCTGGGAATGTGCGCGAACTTGAGAATAAGGTTAAACGAGCGGTTGTTATGACTGAAGAGTTATACATTTCTGCAGAGGATCTTGATTTAACTGTTCAAGAGACAGAAGAGGAGTCCTTGCTAGAATTAAAAGCGGTAAAGGAGAAAGCAGAATTATTTGCGGTGCAACGGGCTTTGAGTATGTTTAATAATAATGTGTCGAAGGCCGCTGGTGTTCTTGGTGTAAGTCGACCAACATTATATGCCCTGATGAATAAATTTGGTATCAAGTAACCCATGCCTAGTATGCTCTCTATAGATTCTGTTCATGCTGATAAGCCTTGGCGGGGATCGCTATTAGTTGTTGTATTGTCGCTTTCTATGACCGTGTTTTTATATTTCGATACATGGAGCTCGCTCGCTAAAGTTTGGTTGGAATCAAACGATTATGGGCATGGTATATTTGTAGTGCCGATTAGCCTCTACCTTGTCTGGCTTCGAAGAGTTGAGTTGTTAAATATTATCCCCGTGCCATCTTTTGTTGGTATTTTCCTTCTTTTGCTTGTCTGTGCTCTGTGGTTTGTTGCGGATGTTGTTGGCGTTCAAGTGGTAGGGCAGATGAGTGTTGTGCTGATTCTATTTTTTGTTTTATGGGCATTGCTGGGACAGAAAGTTGCCAGGGTGCTGTCATTTCCAGTTTTATATCTACTGTTTGCAGTCCCTGTATGGAGTGTCTTTGGCGCGCCGCTTCAAGATTTTACTGCTATTTATGTAGCAAAAATATTGCACGTTATAGGTGTGCCCGCATTTCTTGAGGGGCATTATATTACTATTCCTGAAGGGCGATTTTTAGTGGACGAAAACTGTGGTGGACTGAGGTATTTTATTGCCGCACTTGCGATTGGTTCTCTTTACGCCTATCTAAACTATCAAAGTACCATCAAGCGATTTTTATTTGTAACTATTCTAGTAGCACTTTCTATTGTTGTGAATTGGGCTAGGGCGTTTATCGTAATTCTCATGGGGCATCGAACCGAAATGCAACACCCTTTTGTTGATGACCATGTTGGGCTTGGGTGGGTGTTATTTAGCGTGATGATTTTTACTTTGTTCTGGGCGGGTGGCAGGGTAAGAGATGAGCCCGTGAGTGAGAGTTGCGTGACTGAAGGTGTGCAAGCGCCGGCTACAAGTGGGCAAGCGTTGGTTAAAACGTCTGCAATACTTATATTGGCGCTATTTCCTGTTTCTAATCTGATGGTTGATGCGCGAGCCGCATCGTTGGGCAGTATTAAGTTTGATGTTCCTTCTGGTAGTTCTGACTGGAGTATAACTGATGCTAACGCAGGCCTGAATTGGTCGCCTTCGTACTTTGGCGTGGACAAATCTGAGCTTGTTGGCTATCAGAGGAGCAATGGTGCATATGTCATGTTGTATGCTGCCGGGTACAGAAGTCAGGGGGAGGGTGGTGAGTTGATCAGCGGTAGTAACCGTATTTATGATCGTCATGAATGGCGTAAGATTTCAGAAGGTGATCGGGTGGTGGTTATGAAGGCGAACGGTGAGACTCTTCAGATTCGGGAGCTACAGCTTAAAAAAGGTTCTGATACGCGTATTATTTGGTATTGGTATCGTGTGTCTGGGTTTAGAGCATCAAGTGCTTTTAAGGCAAAAGCGCTTGAGCTTGTTAATTTCTTTTCGCCATTACCATCTTCTATGGTTGTGGCAGTTGCAAGTGATGATCAGTTTGGTGGTGAGGTAGCGAAACGTCAGTTAGAGGTGTTTATGTCTACTATGGGGCATGAAGTTGACGCCGCTTTACATGCGGTGCCTCAAAGTTGATTGGGGTAGTGATGACTGAATTATTGGGGTGAAGTATGGCGAATGGCATGGTTGATTGTGAATGGGGCAGGCGCATTAGCAGGGTGTGCTTGATAACTATTTTGCTATCTCTCTCGGTAATGATGAGTGCTTGCGGTCAGGCGCCTGAAAATGACGCGGATTATCTTCAGCGTGCAAAATCTTCTTATTCTCAGGGGGATATAAGAGCTTCCTTGATCGATGTAAAGAATGCGATTAAGAGCAATCCTTCAAATATTGAAGCGAGGAGGTTTCTTGGTGAGCTTTATTTGTTTGTAGGTGATGGCGTAGGCGCAGAAAAAGAGCTGCGCTATATCAAAGAGAGCGGTGTTGTTGATGAGGCATTAACCATCTCTATGCTCAGAGCTTTGATGTCGCAGGGTCGTTATCAGGATGTGCTGCACTTAATTGATGATGAGTCTGGGACTGAAGTTGGTGAGCTTGAGGAGGTTGTTGCATATAAGGCTGAGGCGTTGCTGGGAATGGGTGGCTATGATGAGGCTCAGATGGTGCTTGGCAGTGCTCTGGCGCGTTATCCTTCATCAGAGTCGCTTTTAGTCGCGAAGTCTAAACTCAGTTATTTACGCGGTGAAATCGCTGTAGCTGAAAAGTTGCTTGATGGCGTGATAGGTAGTGCCTTGGTTAATAATGATGCCAGAATGTTGCGCGCGAAAATATTCCAGATGAAAAGAGACTATATTAAAGCGGAAGAGATGTTGAATGAGGTTGTTTCAAGTGAGCCTAAAAATATAAACACACCAATTTCCGTTGCCGCAAAGCTTGATCTTGTCTCTGTTCTGGTTTATCAGGAGCGACAGGAGGAAGCTGAAGAGCAGATAGAGTATCTGCTGAAGGCTGTCCCTGGGCATCATATGCCTTATTATTTGATGTCCAGGCAAAAATTTCAGCAAGGCGATTCTGAAAATGCGAAAAATTATTTGACTAAAGCTCTCGCAATTTACCCAGGCCATGGCCCCTCTTTGTTGTTAATGGGGGCAATTGATTACTCGATAGAGAACCTTGAGCAAGCCGAAAGGAATGTTAATAAGTTTTTGGCTATGCAGCCAGAGCACGCTGAGGCAAAGAAACTGCTGGCTTCGATTCTCTTGAAACAAGACCGCCCTGAACTGGCAAAACTGACGCTTAAATCGCTGTTAACCAACGCAGGTGATGACTCTCGCGTGCTTGCGCTACTTGGTGGTGTTGAAATTCGAGAAGGAGATAATGCTGCTGGTGTTGAATACTTAAAAGAAGCGATAAGAATTGATCCCGGTAATAATGAGCTTTGGGTCAAGTTGGCTGGTGCCTACCTTGTGGGGGGGGAGCCAGATAAGGCGATTAAGATACTCGATGAGCGGCTTGATAAAGATGCTCATGAAAGTGAGGCTGATGTTATTTTAGTGGTTGCTCATTTAAGAAAAAATGAAATAGAAGAAGCGCTCAGGATGGTTGGCAATGCCATTGTTAAAAATCCGAATGATTTACTCTTGAACCATCTGGCTGGAGTGATCTATCTTGGCAGAAATGACTTAACTCAAGCGGGGGTTTATTTTGACAAATCGCTATCTATCAGTTCCGGTTTTTTTCCGGCACTGACAGGTTTAGCTCAGATTGCGCATAAAAAAGGCGATGTTAATGGTGCTCGAAAATTGTATGAGCAGGCGCTTGCCAAAGATGAAAAAAGCGTTGCGTTAATGACTGAAGTGGCTCGTCTTAGTGCTGAGGCAGGCGAGATGGGGCGCGCAATGCTGATGCTGGAGAAGGCGATTAATGCCAGCGCATCTGCTGAGAAACCACGTCTGTTGCTAGCGTATCTGTACAGAAAGGATAAGCGCCCTGATAAAGCAGAGAAAATGTTAGAAGAGATATTAAACATTAATCCGAATCATCATGATGCTTTGCTTATGTTGGCAGATATTAAGTCAGGCATGGGGGATCATGATGCTGGGCGAGCGTTAGTTACGAAAGCTGTAACACGCTATCCGCGTTCCGCATCGGCTTATTTTCTGATGGCCCGACAACATTTACGTGCGGGCTCTCAGAAAAAGGCCATCACTTCGTTGGAGAAGGTGTTGGATATTAAGCCTGATATGCCTGTTGCATCAGAGCTTTTGGTTCAGTTATTCCTTCAGCACGGAAAGGTAGCTGCGGCTAAGGACGTTGTTGGTGCTTTGCGTAAATTGCTACCTGATAATGTTGTTTCGTATGGGCTTGAGGGAGATATTTTACTGTCGCAAAAAAAATACGAGGAAGCCTCTGAGGTTTTCCTGGGGGCATCCGAGCGCTTTAGTCATTCATTGTTGTTGATTAAGGGGTTTGACGCACTGCAGCGCGCAGGAAAAATAGAGCCAGCATATGACCTGCTTGAAAACTGGCTGAAAAAGAAGAATGATAATCAGGTACGGATGGTGCTGGCTACCACATACCATAATAATAAGAAAAACGATGATGCCAAGCACCACTACCTTCAGGTATTGGCATCAGATGCAAATAATTTCGCTATTCTCAATAATCTTGCATGGATCTACCATGAAGAGGGGGCGGCTAAAGCGATAGACTTTGCGGAGCGTGCTTATCGTGTCCAGCCAAATAATGGTGCGATCGCTGATACGTTAGGGTGGCTTTCAACAGAAAAAGGTGATTTGACGCGAGGGCTTGAGTTGCTGAATCAAGCAAATACCTTGATGCCTGGTAATGCAGAAATAATTCAGCATCTGGCGATAACGCTTGATCGTCTGGGTAAGCGCGTTGATGCGCAGAAGTTGCTCCAGCAGCTAATCGAGCAATCCCCAGGCGTTGAGCTTATGAGTGAGGCGCGGGCGGTGTTGGCTGCGAAACTATGATTTGCTATAAGGTGGGTGCGCCGTAGTTGTTGGATAGATTCCACAGGATGAGATTAATTCTTTTAGGCAGAATTATTAATGGGCGTGTTTTGTCTGTGGTATATTAGCGCCCATCAAAATGGTTCTATTATATGTTGCCTGAGTCAGTCTAAGTGATTGATATTCAGGTTGTTGTACGTTTTTACTTGTTGCTGGTGTCGCCGGATTTCCAGCCGTTTTACCTGATATAGTTGATGTCGTAATTGTGATTTAGTAATGATTCTAAAGAGCATGTCGATACCCTATTTCAGAAGGGTGTGTTTATGAAAACAAATTATTTTCAAATGGTTATGTTGTTATCAAAGGGTGTTGCCTCGTTGGTGCTTGGGGTAATGCTTGTCGGATGCAGCGTTACACAGAAATCAATAGATCCACCGGTAGCGGTAGTCGAAGAACTGGCGTCTCAGTACATTATTGGCCCAGGCGATGTGCTTAATATGTTTGTGTGGCGAAACCCAGATGTCACGATAACGGTGCCAGTTCGGCCTGACGGCAAAATTTCGACGCCACTCGTGGAGGATATGGTTGCAATTGGTAAGACTCCATTCCAGTTAGCAAGGGATATTGAAGGCGTATTATCGACCTATATAAAGGCCCCTATTGTTACCGTTATTGTGACAGAGTTTGGTGGTCCTTATAGTCAGCAGGTGAGGGTATTAGGAGAGGCGACTGACTCTCAGGCGCTTCCTTATCGTGAAAATATGACCTTGCTTGACGTGATGATTAGTGTTGGTGGACTGACTGAGTTTGCTGCGGGCAATCGAGCGCGAATTATTCGTGGTACTGGCACGCAGCAGCGCGAATTCAGGGTTTACATTGAAGACCTGATGAAGGATGGCGATATCGGTGCGAACGTAAGAATGCGGCCAGGTGATATTCTGATTATCCCATCATCCTGGTTCTAGCTTCTTTATGAACTGCGTCTAAGATCATTGAACTACATTTAGAGAGCCGAACCCTGAAATTATGCAAGATGCAATTGAACAAGCAACCCGGCAATTAAGAAAGGTCTATCGTGGTCGTTGGATTATTGTAATTACGGCGACAATTGCATGTGCTGTTGGGTGGGAGACGGTGTCTCTTATTCCTGATCAGTATGAGTCGAAGACCCGTCTCTCTTTTACTGCGCAATCTGCCCTAGACCCCGTTCTTAGGGGGCTTGCTGTCGATAGTACTGCCTCTACGCCTGGTTCGGGGGCTGCTATGAGAACATTGCTGACGCGAGCCAATCTTGAAACTGTTATTAGAGAAGCTGATCTTGATATTCATGTGACCAATGAAGCGGCTCTCGAGCGCATGGTTCAGAAAATCCATAAGGATATAACTGTTAGAGAAACCACGCCAAGAAGTCCGGCGCGTGGGAGGAATGCCAATGTAACCTATGAATATGAAATTAGTTATATTCATCAGGATGCCAAGGTTGCGAAAAAAGTGGTGGAAACACTGTTGAATTTGTTTATAGAGCAGAAGTTACGTTCCTCGAGAAAAGAGGCTTCCTCAACGGAAGAGTTTCTTAATAAGCAAATTGTACAATATGAGGAAAAGCTTGAGCTGGCTGAAGAGCGTCTTAAGGAGTTTAAGCGGAATAATATTGGCCTTATGCCTACAGAGGCTGGTGACTACTTTGCCAATTTACGCGCTGCAATTGGGACATTAGATGAGGCTAAGCTAGAGCTTCAAGAAGCGCAGCAGCGTCGAGACGAGCTACAGAACCAGATAAATAAGGAGTTGGCTGCATTACAACGTATGGGTGTTGAAGGGAGTATTTCGGACGCTGATAATGCGCGGAATGAAAGGGTCAGTGCACTTGAGGTGCGGTTGGATGAACTTTTGCTCCAATATACAGAGCAGCATCCAGATGTTATTTCTGTTAAGCGTACGATTAATGAATTAAAAAAAGGTCGTATAGAAGAAGGTAATTCTCAAGTGACTTCAGAAGAGTCTACTGAATCAGCAAGGCAGCGTGGTGGGCAGCAGAGCCCAGTTTATCAGGAATTGACCGTGTCATTAGGTGAAGCTGAGGCTGAGGTTTCTGCATTATTGGTGCGTGTTGCGGAGTACGAGGACCGGGCTGCCAAGTACCAGTCTATGGCTGAGGCTATTCCAAAAGTCGAGGCGGAACTGGCACGTTTAAATCGAGATTACAATATTAATCGGCAGAATTATGAATCGCTTGTTAGTCGACGAGAGGCTAGTAAGATTTCCAATGCGGCTGATAGAAGCAGTGATGAAGATAAATTCACGATTGTAGAGCCGCCAGCGGTACCTCTTGTCCCTATTTCTCCTAACAGATTGGTACTTTTGACCGCTGTACTTTTGCTTGGACTCGGTGGTGGTGTTGCTCTTGCCTGGTTGTGGGCGCAAATTAGGTCGACTATTGATAGTACCAGAGAGTTGGCTGATGTAACTGGTTTGCCTGTGTTTGGGAGTATTTCTGCAATATTAACAAGGCCGCAGGTTGTTAAGCAGAGAGTTCTAAATGGCGTTTTTATTCTTTTTATAGTGGCATTGCTAGTTTCTTATTTTGCAGTGGTTGCTACGCAGGTATTTTCTGTTGGCAGTGTTGACGAAATGCGAATGATGTTGGCCGAGGGAGGGGAAGAAGAGTGAGCATTATTCAGAAAGCGATAGAAAAAAAAGCTCAGGAAAAGAATAAGTCGTCTTCTGTTTTTCCTTGTGATGATGATAGTGCTATTGTTTCTGATCGTTCTTCTGTGACTAATAGCGATGCTAACAGAGTTGTACCGTTACGCGATTATACTAACAGACAGCTTGATATTGGTGGTGCGAAAATTAATAGGTTGGTTGCGGAGGAATTCCGTAGAATAAAGCGCCCATTGTTGAATAATATTGCTGGGAAAGGTGCTACTGTTGTTGATAACAGTAATATGGTGATGATTACCAGTGCTTTGCCGGGCGAGGGTAAGACTTTTACTACGGTACATCTAGCGGAAAGCATCGCGTTGGAACGTGAAAAAACAGTGTTATTGATTGATGCGGATTCGGAGAGGTCAACGCTTTCAAGGTCGTTAGGTGTAGAAAGAGAGGCAGGGCTTGTCGATTATCTTGCCGGTGAAGTGGGTGATCTTTCCAATGTGGTTCTGCCAACTGATATAGATAGTATTAAGTTTATTTCTGCTGGTACGCCTCATCCTCATGCGCTTGAGCTTTTCTCTAGTGATCGGATGCAGCGCCTTGCTGATGAACTCTCGGGGCGATATCCAGATCGTATTATTATTTTCGATTCTCCCCCGATTCTGGTCTCAAATGAGGCGGTTGTAACCTCGGCACTTATGGGGCAGATCCTCTTGGTTGTTCAGGCCGAAAAAAGTAAAGAATCAGATGTGCTGGACGCATTGGGGATGCTGGATAGTTCGAAAATAATTGGCGTCATTCTGAATAGGTGTGGTAATAGCCAGCATAAAGGTTACTATTATAGTTATTCGGATGGGCCGGCAGCAGATGATTAGTTGCTGTGAAAAGCGGACGTGGCTAAAACAGGTTGATAGTCGTAAGTGTGCTGCTCGGTTTTTCACTCTGTTGATGATGTGTGGGTTTTCTTCAGCGGTTAATGCCGGTTCATGGCTGGTGCAGCCAGCTATAACGGTTACAGAAATGTCCACGGACAATGTTGATCTGACATCGGTGCAGAAAACTCGCGACAGGATTACTGAAATAGCGCCGTCTATCTCACTTGCCAGGCAGGGTGACAAAGTCAGGCTTAATATTGACTATGATGTGCAGGGTGTCTATTACGACAAGTCTGATGAGCATGATAGTACGTTTAGTCAAGTAAATGCCGTGCTTGATAGTGAGCTTATAGACGAGTTATTTTACACTGAATTCCTGGTGACCAGAGATCAGCAGATTGTCAGCCCTCAAGGGCCAACCGTTTCAAATAACTTCATTATTACCAATAATCTAACCGACAGTACCGCATGGCAGGTGAGCCCCTATTTCAGGCATCGCTTATCGAGTGAGATTGCTGGTGAGTTGCGTTATCGTTTTAATAAAATCGACTATTCAGATGGCGCAATTGATGATTCAAAATCTGATGAGATTATAGTAGACATCGGTTCGCTTGGTTCTAGTCGTGGTGATGAGTGGCAGCTGCTATATCAGCATAACAAGATAAAGTATAACTCAGGATTAGAGAATGTTTTTTCTATGTTTTCGCTTGAGGTGGTGGAGTACCTTATTCCAAGATTTGGTCTGTTGGCCCGACTAGGATATGAGGATAATGAATATGACGTGCTTCCCGGTCAAGAGGCCCCTAAGGGGAGTGTGTGGGAGGTAGGTTTTCGTTGGGCACCGACTACACGCCGCAATCTAGAGTTGAGATCAGGTGAGCGGTATTTTGGGAAAACATATTCATTAAATATGACTGGGAGCGAGCGCCTTCTAAATTGGTCTGTGGCATATTCTGAATTACCGATGTCAACAGTACAGATGCAGTTCGAACAGCAGACTCGAGCACAGGGGGGAGTCACCTCATTAAGGGCTGAAGATGTATCACCACTAAACACCGCTGTGTATATTAGAAAATATTTTACTTCGATGGTGGCCGTTGATTTAAACCATGTTACGTTTTCCCTTAGTGTTTTTAAAGATCATCGTGATTACCAGGCGGAGTCTGGAAACGAAGTGTCGGAAGGGGCTGTTATGGCTGTCGAACTACAGCCGTACTCAAGAACCAGTGTGATCGTTGAGCATAACTGGCATAAGCAGAATTTCGGGGTTGAGCTACGGGAAGATAAGGTGAATGATAGCGAGATTGCCTTGGCGTATATGATTTCCCCTCGAGTAACGGGTGAAATATCTGTGGGTCGTGTTAAGCGGGATTCGACGAATAATGCTTATGAATATAGTTCAAATATGGTTGCGGCATCGCTCGAATATCTGTTTTGATTTGTGATTTGTGATTAGGGGTTTCTAGAGATATGTGTGGGATAGCGGGGATAATTAATCTAAGAGAAGGGATGGCACCACCCACGCTTGATGCGCTTGGCGCGATGGCTGAGGCGATTACTCATAGAGGTCCCGATGAGTTTGGTGTTTATCGTGATAAGAATGCGGGTTTCTCTCATTCCCGGCTCTCCATTATTGATATTGCATCAGGCCAACAGCCGCTCTCAAATGAAGATGGTAGCCTCTGGATTGTCTTTAATGGAGAAATTTTTAACTATGTGGAACTTAGACATGAGCTTTTAGAAGCCGGTCACATATTTAAGACGCAAAGTGATACTGAAGTCATAGTACATGCCTATGAAGAGTGGGGGAATGGTGCATTTGAGCGCTTTAATGGTCAGTGGGCGATCGCTCTATGGGATAAGTCTAAAAAATCACTTGTTCTGGCGCGCGATCCATTTGGTATTCATCCTCTTTATTACTGTAAACATCAGGGACGGCTCTTCATTGCGAGTGAAGTAAAATCAATTTTTTCGGCTGATACCTCTATTCCCCGTCAATTTGATCCAGTGGGTTTGAATGAGACATTTACATTCTGGTCAGTAGTGCCACCGCAGGGCGTGTTTTCAGGTGTTAATGAAATCAGGCCTGGTTATATCAAAATCTTTGCTGGCGGTATTGAAGAAGATCACTGTTACTGGGAACCTCATTTTCCAGTTGATAGAGAAAGTGAATTTAGCGGGTCGCTTGAAGAAGCCACTGTAGCTTTGCGAGATGCCCTTGATGAAGCGACAAGGCTACGAGTGGTGCGCGCAGATGTTCCTGTTGGGAGTTACCTGTCTGGAGGAATCGATAGCTCTCTCACTGCCGCACTGGGGAGAAAAGCAAAAGACGGTGTGTTTAAAACATTTTCTGTTCGCTTTGGCGACGCTGAATATGATGAGACTGAGTATCAACGTGAAATGGTTGATTTTCTAGGAAGTGAACATGAGGAGATAGTCGTTTCTCGCGATGAGATCGCGGCCTCTTTTTCAGATGTGGTTTATCATACTGAGCGCCCTATACTGCGAACCGCAGCTGTCCCGCTTTATCTGCTGTCGAAGAAGGTGCATGCCTCAGGTATTAAGGTTGTATTGACTGGCGAGGGGGCAGATGAGGTGCTCGGTGGTTATGATATTTTTAGAGAGGCGAAGGTAAGGCGTTTCTGGGCACGTTATCCTGATTCTGAATTTAGGCCGCGACTTTTGGAGCGGCTTTATCCATACCTATCTCGATCCCCTGTTTCACAGAGGAGTATGGCACGAAAGTTTTTTGGTAGAAAACTTGAAAATTGGGATACTCCTGGCTTTTCTCATGAGCCTCGCTGGAGCACTACCCATGGGATAAGTCGCTTTTATAGTGAGGAGCTGCGAGGTCAGATAGATGGCCAAGGAATTGATGTTACTCGCCGTTTACTGGAGTCGTTGCCCCCCGACTTTAGCAAGTGGAGCTTTCTGGCTCAGGATCAGTATTTAGAGATACGTACATTGCTTTCCGGTTATCTGCTTTCGTCACAGGGTGACAGGATGTTAATGGCGAATTCGGTTGAGGGGCGCTTTCCATTTCTTGATACTAATGTTGTCAAGCTGGTGAATTCATTTCCGCACTCTTATAAGCTACATGTGCTGGATGAGAAGCATGTCCTAAAACGTGCCAGTCGAGGTGTTGTTCCAGCAAAGATTTTAGAGCGAAAAAAACAGCCTTATCGAGCGCCTGATGCGTTGTGTTTTTCATCGGCTAATTTATCTGACATTGGGTTGATCAATGACCTGATGCAGAGTGGTGCGGTGGTTGATGCTGGTGTTTTCAATCCAAAGGCTGTTTCGCACCTGTGGAAAAAGTGCCTTAATCATAGTCCTGAAAAACAATTTTCGAATTTCGATAATATGGCGGTGATTGGTGTGATGTCTACACAGTTACTGCATCATCATTTTATAAAGCAGCCTTATCAAAAAGCAGGAAAAGTAGAGTGGAAGACAAAGATAGACTGTCTTGCTGGTCGGGGTTAGTGCGGAGAAATACCGCTTATGGGTAACAGGAGTCGTCATTGATATATGACTATCTAACTGAGTCGGCGCTGCGACTGCCTGATAAGGTCGCGCTTGTATGTGGTGATGGTCGCTATACATATGCGCAACTAAAAGAATACTCCGACTCATTTGGTTCAATATTAGTCGATAGAGGGGTTAAGCCTGGAGATTGTGTGATTGTCTATTCGGATAACACTCTTGCTTCAGTGGTCGCATTTTGGGGTGTTGTTAAGATAGGGGCTGTTGTCTCGTTTGTAAGTCCGCTGGTTAAAGTAGAAAAGCTGGGTTATTTAATTGCTGATTGCCAGGCGATGGTACTGGTGGCAGAAAGTCAGCATTATGATGTAATAAGTGGGGCGCTGGGCATTTCTGACAGCATCAGAAATGTGTTTCTCACAGATGGGCAATGGCATGAGGTTAATGGTTATGATCAGCGTATAGAGAGGCTATATAGGGTAATAGCTTTAAATGCGACAGCTGGAAATAGTTTTCCTTCTGACGAAGAGCAACTGGCAGCTATTATCTATACTTCTGGAAGTAGTGGTGAACCGAAAGGGGTGATGATCACCCATAAAAATATGCGTGCGGCGGTGTGCTCTATTACGAGCTACCTTGAGATGAAAGAAAGTGATGTTGTGATGAACTTTCTTCCTATGTCATTTGATTACGGTCTCTATCAGATGATTATGGTCTTTAGTTTAGGGGGGCGTCTGGTGTTGGAGCGGTCGTTTTTGTATCCCGCTCGCGTTTTGCAGCTAATAGCGCGAGAGGGTGTTACAGGAATGCCGTGTGTGCCGGCAATATTTTCTATTCTGATTGGGATGAGTGGACGAAAGGAGCTTGTATTTCCATCGGTTCGTTATGTAACAAATACGGCTGATGTTTTACCAGTAAAATACATTCGGGATATCAAGCGAATTTTCCCTACGGCTAAAATATATAGTATGTATGGGTTAACGGAGTGCAAACGATGTTCTTATTTGCCACCGGAAGATATTGATAGAAAACCTGAGAGTGTTGGTGTTGCTATACCTGGGGCTCATTTATATGTGGTGGATCAATCTGGAAAGCTTGTGGGCCCCGGTTTGGTTGGGGAGGTGGTAGTTCAGAGTGATACCGTTATGAAGGGTTACTATGGAAAGCAGAAAGAGACCGATAACGTGTTGAAAACGGTTGAGGGGATAGATGAAAAGGTGTTGTTTACTGGCGATCTGGGAAAGTTTGATGAAGATGGATATCTTTATCTGCTAGGGCGAAAGGACAATACTTTGAAGATTGGGGGGGAGAAGGTTGCCCCTAAAGAGGTAGAGCGAGTGATTGGTGATATTGAGGCGGTAGTAGAAGTTTATGTCTTTGGGGAAGAAGATTCGATTCTTGGGCATGTAGTGAAAGCGCTTGTGGTAGCAGTTGATGGCTCTGGGCTAAGCGCGGCTGATATATTAAGGGAGTGCAATAAAAAGCTTGAGAGCTTTATGGTGCCTAAGAGAATCGAATTTGTAGATAAACTGCCGCGTACTGGCTCTTATAAAGTAGCGTCAATGGAAATTATTAATTGATGGTTTTATTAAATAAAGATTTTCACCCGAGACACGTGAAATGAGAAATGCTTTAACAATAGACGTAGAGGACTACTTTCATGTGGCGGCACTTTCGTCTGTCTGCCATCCTGAGCGGTGGGACAGTTATGAGTGTAGAGTTGAGCGTAATACAGACCGGTTGCTTGAGATCTTTGATGAGAATCAGGTCAAAGCGACATTCTTTATTTTAGGTTGGGTGGCTGAGCGATTTCCGGCGCTGGTTAGACGTATTGCGGAAACGGGGCATGAAGTGGCGAGTCATGGGTATAGTCATCGTTTGATATATGAGCAGACTCCCGATGATTTTCGTGGTGAGACAATCAAGTCAAAGCAGATTCTGGAAGAGATCACTCAAGCTCCTGTCATTGGTTACCGCGCTGCGAGTTATTCAATTACGAAGCAGTCGGAGTGGGCGCTGGATATACTGGCTGAGGCTGGTTTTCAATATGATTCTAGCATTGTGCCTGTCTATCATGATTTGTATGGCATTCCAGGTGCGCCAGATAGTCCCGGAGTGATTTCGACGCCAGGTGGTGCAAGTCTTGTAGAGTTCCCGCCTTCT
>Ga0316204_10007851_pt1 | contig 15273 bp, 14 predicted proteins | sample 6monrhotite_MG_2_FD_205661 | JGI IMG/M metagenome (GOLD analysis project Ga0316204, IMG submission 205661) | Microbial mat bacterial communities from mineral coupon in-situ incubated in ocean water Damariscotta River, Maine, United States -... | ecosystem: Environmental > Aquatic > Marine >...
ATGCGTGCCAAATGTGGCTTAACGACAGTTAGTGGCATTGGTGCCGATGAAGATAAGGCGCTTCTGGAGTCGCTATTAGATGTAATGGCTGAAAATCAGGCAGATTTCACGCTGACGTTTTATCACCTGTCGCAACTAAGTGCAGTTGTTAGTGATAAAGACGCAGATATTCGGGCTTTGTTTGCAAAACCAGAGACGATAGATGAATGGCTAGTTCGTTGGAGAGTGCGTTTAGAAAAAGAAATATTAAGCGATAATCAGCGACAGACGAGTATGCAATCGATTAACCCGGTGTATATTCCTCGCAACCATCAGGTTGAAGCGGTCATTAGAGCGGCAGAAGACAATAATGATTTTGCGCCGTTTTATGCCCTGCATAAAGTGCTTGAAAATCCTTTTGAATATCAGCAGGGAAAAGATAGTTACATGTTGCCACCAGAGCCGGAAGAAGTGGTGCATAAAACATTTTGTGGTACTTAAATAATTTAAGATATGTTAAGGCTTTGGGCTGAGTGCTTTAAATGCCTGAATCCCCAAATATCTCTTTTAAAGCACCTATTCGGCTAAGTGCTGTGCTTGTTAAATTTTGTGCAGCCAGCATAATTTTTTCATCGGTTGTTTTTTCAACAATGGCGTCATAGAAGGCGAAGCTGCGGTCACTGCATGACCAAAGGCGTTGCAACTCCATATCAGGCTTATCATATTTTTTCTCCATAAAGGCATTGTGCTGTTTTAGTTGTTCGATATTATTATTTACATCCTCACTGGGTGGCATATTGTCTTTAAGCTTCTTATTCAGTACGTCTTCATTTTGTTTTATTTGCTGCAGCGTGTCTTTAGCCAGCGTATTTAATTCGGGATTAATCGCAGTAAGCGTATTCATTTGATCTGCCAGATAGCGATCAATATGTATTGCGGCAACTAACAGGTCGGTTTCGCTATGAATGACATTTGGATCAAGTCTGGGCTCATTCAAACTTGCATCTCGTTCTTTATGAAAAGCGAGTCGTCTTTCGGCTCTGAGCAGAGCGGCATGGCCTAGCTCTTCGCGAGCAAGAACTTCAGCGTATTTGCGTACCGTTTCATTCTCAGAGTTTGCCGCGACATGGGTATAAAAGCTAAAGGCTATTTCTTCGTTATGCACGGCAAAAGCCAATGCTCTGTATGGAGAGCTGTAGTGCGCATCACAGGCATCATCATTATAAGTGGTTGAAATGTTAGGATCTTTCCAGCTAATGGGGCCAATGTTCAGGTTTTCATCAATGTCTTCCTGTGCCATCCACTCTATTAATAAACGCTCATGTTCCAGTTCTTCCGTTACCATACGATCAAACAGCGCGGCAGCGGACTCATTGTTGCCTTCGCGCATACGGGTGGCGAGATAGGTGTAGCGACGTATTGCTTCACGTTCTGCCTGAATCGCTATGGACATTAAGTCTGCGGTAGTTTTAACATTTGTTGATAGCATGTTTATTCGCTTCTCCGTGGAGTATTAAATTTACACCTGGATATTAATATTAGTTTGATCTATGTCATGTAAGTCTCGGTCATAAGGCACATACTGTTGTGCCATATGACACACATGCTACGTTTTAGTATATGGATATATTCTTACTTTAAGTTATGGTTATAAATGATATCTATTCAGTACTCTGGAGTTAAATGTACGTGTTGCAAAAATTAGCCAACAATATACTGGGTATAAAATACCGCGGTGCAATTCATAGCGTTTTAATCTTTATAGTATTGCAATGGGGTACTGTCAGTGCTGCTTTGGCAAGCTCCGAGTTGCCACGTTTTCTAGATGCAATAAATATTCAGGATATCTATCCCGAGGCAGACCGTTTCGGTTCACCTACTACCAACCCTATTGTAGCCCCTGCATTTAAAAATGGTAAGCAGCTCGGATTCGTTTTTTTAACTTCAGATTATGAAAATACCACCGGCTACTCGGGAAAACCAATACATCAGCTTATTGCTATTGACATGCAGGGGGTTATTAAAAAGGTATTGCTGGTTGAGCACCATGAACCCATTGTTTTAATCGGTATTCCTGAAGAGCGCATTACAGCCGTACTGACTGCTTATGAAGGGCTGGATGTTGGAAAGCTGGTTAGGGGCACGCAGGATCATGACATAGATATTGTTACTGGTGCTACCGTCACTGTGATGGTTATGGACGATAATATTTTACGGGCCTCAATTAAGGTAGCACGACATTTTGGTTTATCCGGACTTCGAGCGGTGATTAAACAGAAGGGACCTGTTGCTACTGTTAACCCCGACATTGATGTAATTAAAAATTGGCAGAGCCTGCTGGCTGAGGGGTCTGTACAGCGATTGAAGCTGACCATTGGTCAAATTAACAAAGCCTTTGAAGATAGTGGTAAACCGCTTGTGCTGGATTTTCCAGAAGATGGTAATGCCGATGAAACCTTTGTTGATTTATATGCTGCGGTTGTTTCTATCCCGAGTATCGGTAAAAGTTTATTAGGTAAAAACGAATATCGTAATCTTCTTAAGAAAATAAAACCCGGTGAGCAGGCTATTTTGTTGGCGGGTGAAGGGCGCTTTTCATTCAAAGGATCTGGTTATGTGCGTGGTGGTATATTTGATCGCTTTCAGGTGATTCAGGGCGATACCTCCATCCGTTTTCATGATCGTAACCATAAACGTTTACGCTTTATGGCAGCAGAGGGTTCACCTGAATTAAAAGATGTCGGCATATTCAGAACACCCGCCGATTTAAAGTTTAATGCAGCAACACCGTGGAAGCTGGAGTTATTGATTGGTCGTGATGTTGGACCGACAACAAAGATTTTTCTAACCTTTGATCTTAATTACAGCACACCAGAAGAATATTTAATTATCACGGATGTGAAAGCATCATCCAACGTAGACGTTGCGGCAGGCACTAAAGCAGAACCTATCTGGAAAAAGATGTGGCAATTGAAAGTGGGTGAAGTGGTTGTTCTTGGTATTTCGCTAGTGGTTTTATCATTAATATTTTTCTTTCAGGACTGGTTGGTTAAACGCCCTAAACTTACCGAACAGGTTCGTATAGGTTTCCTTGTTTTTACTTTGTTCGGTATAGGCTGGTATTTTAATGCTCAGCTATCAGTTGTAAATATTTTGGCGATGTTTAACGCACTGGTTAGTGGGTTTAGTTGGGAATATTTCCTTATGGAACCACTAATATTTATTTTATGGGGGTCTGTTGCTGCAGCATTATTGTTTTGGGGACGGGGCCCTTATTGTGGTTGGTTATGTCCGTTTGGCGCACTGCAGGAACTACTTAATAAAATCGCCAAGGCATTTAAAATTAAACAGGTTTCAGTGCCGTGGGCGATTCATGAACGTATTTGGACATTTAAGTATTTAATTTTTCTTTTACTGTTTGGTTTTTCTCTGTATTCACTTGAATGGGCAGAGCGTCTGGCTGAAATAGAACCGTTTAAAACAGCGATTATTTTAAAGTTTGTACGTGAATGGCCTTACGTGTTATTTGCGCTAGCAGTACTAATACCTGGTATTTTTATAGAACGTTTTTATTGTCGTTACCTCTGTCCGTTAGGCGCAGCATTAGCTATACCTGGCAGGATGCGTATGTTTGCCTGGCTTAAACGTTATAAAGAATGCGGTAGCCCTTGCCAGCGATGTAGTAATGAATGTATGGTTCAGGCGATACACCCGGAAGGCGATATAAATGTAAATGAGTGTTTGTACTGTTTACATTGCCAGGTAGTTTATTCTGATGATCATGCATGCCCTGTAGTGATACAGAAGCGCCTAAAAAAGGAACGCCGTGCGGTGAGTCCAAAATCACCAAATGGAAAAAAAGTCTCTGCGATTGCAATGGAGTTAAAACAACAAAAATAAACATCTCACATGTTTATTAATAACCAATACTCTGAATATCAGAGTATAAAAATTAGCCTGAATGACCATAGGCTTATCCTAGGAGAAGAAATATGAATAAAGATAATAATGAACATGAAGAACTCGAAGGTAAGGGGTTAGGTCGACGACAATTATTTGGAGGTTCTGCAAAGTTAGTTGCTCTGGCAGGGATTGTCGGGTTGACAGGTGTTGGTGTATTAACACCGCAGGCAGCTGCAGCTTCGGCTAAGAATAAAGCCCATGTTGGACCAGGTGATCTGGATGAATATTACGGTTTCTGGAGTAGCGGTCAGGCGGGTGAATTGCGTATTTTAGGTATGCCTTCAATGCGTGAGCTGATGCGTGTTCCGGTTTTTAACAGATGTAGCGCCTCTGGTTGGGGACAAACCAATGAGAGCCGGAAGATTCTGCGTGATGGTTTGTTACCAGAAACGAAAAAGTTTCTTGATTCAGGCGATCGTGGTGGTGTCTGGACTAACGGTGACTTGCATCATCCACACATGTCATTTACAGATGGTACCTATGATGGTCGTTATTTATTTATGAATGACAAAGCGAATACACGTGTTGCACGTGTGCGCTGTGATGTTATGAAGTGTGACAAAATAATCGAAATCCCAAATGCATCGGATATTCACGGTTTGCGTCCACAAAAATACCCGCGTACCGGTTATGTATTTGCTAACGGTGAACACCGTGTACCTCTGCCTAATGATGGAAGTATTCTTGATGAGCCTGAAAAATATCATGCTATTTTCTCCGCGATCGATGGCGATGAAATGGAAGTTAAATGGCAGGTTATGGTTGATGGGAATCTGGATAACTGTGATGCGGACTATCAGGGCCTATATGCATTTTCTACCTGTTATAACAGTGAAGAGGCGATTAATGCTGGCGGTATGATGTCAAATGAACGTGACTGGGCAGTTGTGTTTGATATCAAAGCAATTGAAGGTGCGGTTAAATCCGGCGATTTTAAACGCATTCAAGGTGTTCCCGTAATTGATGGACGTAAAGGTTCAAAATATACGCGTTACATTCCGGTACCCAATAGTCCACACGGTTGTAATACAGCACCGGATGGTAAGCACGTTGTATTCAATGGCAAACTATCGCCTACAGTAACCGTGATTGATGTTAGGCGTTTACCTGATTTGTTTAAAGATAAAATCAAACCACGCGATACCATTGTTGCAGAACCTGAACTAGGTTTAGGGCCTTTGCATACTGCATTCGATGGCAAGGGGAATGCCTTTACTACCTTGTTCCTTGATAGCCAGATGGTTAAATGGAATATTCAAAAAGCGATTGATAAATACAATGGTAAAGATGTTAATCCTATTCTTGATAAAGTGGATGTGCATTATCAGCCTGGTCATAACCACACTTCAATGGGTGAAACCAAGGAAGCTGATGCTAAGTGGCTTGTATCTCTTAACAAGTTCTCCAAGGATCGTTTCATTAATGTTGGCCCATTAAAACCAGAAAACGAACAGCTTATCGATATCAGTGGTAAGAAGATGAAAGTGGTACATGATGGCCCAACTTATGCGGAGCCACATGATATTATTATTGTTCGTGCAGATATCGTTAACCCTGATTCATTGTGGACCAAGGGTGATCCTATGTGGGCTGAAGCCAGTGCACAGGCGAAAAAAGATGGCATTGAGCTGGGAGTTGATTCTAAAGTGATACGTGATGGTAAAAAAGTACGTATCTATATGTGGTCAATTGCACCTAATTTCAGTATGGAAAAGTTCACTGTTAAACAGGGTGATGAGGTTACGATTATTGTTAGTAACAGTGATGCTATTGATGACCTGACTCACGGCCTTACGATTGCTAACTATGGTATTGCAATAGAAGTTGGACCGCAGCAGACATCTTCAATCACCTTTACAGCTGATCGTCCAGGTGTTCACTGGTTCTATTGCCAGTGGTTCTGTCATGCGTTACATATGGAAATGCGTGGTCGTATGTTGGTTGAGCCTGCTTAAGCTTTTTACATTGCAGATAAATCAACAAAACCGTAACTTATCAACCAGCTCTGTATTTATTAAAGAGCTGGTTGGTAGCTTACTACTTAGTTTATTATTTTTTTCTTTCGTAGTACAGGCTGAAGAAAGACAGGTGGCACCCGGACAAGGTGTGTTACAGAAGGCCATAGATTTAGCAAAACCCGGTGATACACTCTTATTGTCTTCGGGTCTATATACAGGTTCTATAAATATTCACAAAACTGTTTCTTTGTTAGGAACACGACAAAGTGTAATTGATGGTGAAGGTTCTTCACATGTCATTACCGTTTCTGCACCTGATGTACTGATTAAAGGTTTAACTATTCAACATTCCGGTAATGATTATGATTTTGAAGATAGTGCTGTTTTTGTGACTGAGAAGGGACATCGTGCGGTTATAGATTCAAATTACTTTGAAAATAATCTTATAGGTGTGTATTTAAAAGGGCCAGATGCAGCTGTTGTCAGTAATAATACAATTATAGGTAGTACGTTTCATAGAATGAATGATAGGGGAAATGGTGTCTATTTATGGCGCACTCCCGGCTCAGTTGTTAAGAATAATGATATTCGTTATGGGCGTGATGGAATCTTTGTTAATTACAGCAAAAATAATTTATTTGAAGGCAATAAATTTAGAGATTTGCGTTTCGCTGTACATTATATGTACACCCTTGATAGTGAAATAAAAAATAATATTTCATTAAATAACCACGTTGGATTTGCTTTAATGTTTTCAGATCGTATTGTGGTGACGGGCAATCAATCGATTGGCGATCATGAGCGCGGGCTGTTTTTTAATTTCACTAATTATTCAGTTATCAATAACAATAGTGTTAGTGGTGGCGTGAAAAAATGTGTTTTTATCTATAACGCGAATTATAATAAAATAAATAATAATTCATTCGAGGATTGTCAGATAGGTATTCATTTTACGGCGGGCTCTGAGAAGAATGAAATATACTCTAATGCATTTATTAATAATCGAACTCAGGTTAAATATGTTGGCACACGTTATATTGAGTGGTCAAAGAATGGCACAGGAAACTACTGGAGTGATAACCCCTCATTCGATATAGATGGCAATGGTATTTCTGATCAACCTTATCAACCAAATGATCTGGTCGATCAAATTGTCTGGCGTCATCCGATGGCAAAATTATTATTAAATAGTCCTTCGGTTAAAATACTTAAATGGGCTCAGTCAGAATTTCCGGGAATACACCCGGGTGGTGTTACCGATAGTACACCACTAATGAAACCAGCAGAAACCAGTTTAATTATGAAAAGAAATTTATCAGATGGATGATACACGATCATCAAACAATGTTATTTCCCTGCAGGACGTATCTAAAACATACTCTAAAGAAACTGTACTACATAATATAAATCTAAATATTCAACCCGGCGAATGTATAGTTTTAGTTGGCCATAATGGCGCAGGTAAAACATCTCTATTAAAGCTCATGCTAGGTTTAACTAAACCCAGTTCTGGGGTAGTTGAAGTGTTAGGAAAAAATCCAGCATTTAGTGCGGCTGTCGCTCAAAGACTAGCATTGGGTTACTTACCCGAAAGCGTGGCATTTTATGAAGCCATGACAGGTCGAGAGGTGTTGTCATTTTATGCACAGCTTAAAGGCTCAAAACCCAAAGAATGCGAAAAGCTATTAGATCTAGTTGGTTTAGGTGATGCTGCTAGGCGTCGTGTCGGTACATACTCTAAAGGTATGCGCCAGCGTTTAGGTCTGGCTCAGGCGATGCTCGGCAATCCGCAATTACTGTTTTTAGATGAACCGACAACGGGGCTTGATCCAATATTGCGACAGCATTTCTATGAGTTGATTGATGGGCTGCAGATGCAGGGAGCTACATCGATTATTTCATCACATGCCTTGAGTGAAGTAGAGGCCAGAGCAAGTCGATTTGTCATTCTAAAAGCAGGTTATGTTGTTGCCTGTGGCACACTGGATGAACTGTATCAAAAGGCAACACTGCCTATTCGCATGAAAGTAAGCGTCTCTCCTGGAGAGGCATCTAGTGTCGCACAGCGTTTTTCTTCGGATGTGAATATTAGTGAAATCAATAATCAAAGCTTTAATTTATCCTGCCTAAGTCATGAGAAAATGCCACTTATTCGACACATAAGTAGTCTGGGTGATGTTGTTCATGATATGCAAATAATGCCGCCAAAACTTGATGAACTTTACAGTCACTTTATGAATGAGAGTCCATCATGAACATGTTATGGACGCTGGCTTTAAAAGAAGTAAAAGATGGCTTACGTAATCGCTGGATAGCAGCAGCGATTATATTGTTAGGCACACTTGCAGTGGCATTATCTTTATTGGGCTCTGCTCCAACAGGCTCTGTACGCGTTAGTGAACTTGATATTACTGTGATTAGTTTGTCTAGTTTGAGTGTGTATTTAATTCCGTTAATAGCGCTAATGTTATCATTTGATGCATTGGTGGGTGAATTTGAACGCGGCACTATGATGTTGCTGCTTACTTATCCAGTCGAACGATGGCAAGTGATAATGGGTAAGTTTCTTGGTCATTTAATTATTTTATTTATTGCAATTTTTACAGGCTATGGTGGTGCCATTTTGTTAATGACTGTATTAACAGGCGGTGGCACAGAAGGCTGGCAAGCTTATGTCGCAATGATGGCCAGCTCATTACTATTGGGTTCTGTGTTTATAGCGCTGGGTTATCTAGTGAGTATATTGGTAAGAGAAAGGGCAACGGCCGCAGGCTCTGCAATTGGTTTATGGTTAGCTTTTGTGGTGCTGTATGATCTTATTTTATTTGGTGCTCTGTTGATTGATGAAGGGCAGATAATCGGACAAAAATTATTTACGATATTAATGCTTATTAGCCCCACCGATAGTTATCGTATTCTTAACCTGAGTATGTTCGAAGGTGTCAGTCAAGCGGCTGGTATTGCTGGTATTGCCAGTGAAGCTGGAATGAACAGTAGTATAATGCTGAGTGTTATGATGCTATGGGTAGTTGTACCATTAATGATGACGCTGTATGTTTTTCAGAAAAGAGAGATATAGTTAAAGCGAGTGTATTTAGTCGTAATTATTAATCAATTAATATTGAGTTATAACAATAAATCTGTACGTTTTTTTTATTAAACTGAGATTGTTGCTAAGATTTAAAACATCAAGAAAAATATTTTTTAATAAAAAAGTAATCGAGAATCCTATCATTAAATTTATTATATTATTGTTTGTATTAACACTAACAGGCTGTGAAAAAACAGCACCTGTTGATGTGCCCGCAGCGAATAAACTAACCCGAGAAGCAAGTGGTTATTATTGTTTGATGACCGTTGTGTATCATAAAGGGCCTAAAGGTCAGGTGATACTTACAGATGGAAAAGTGAACTGGTTTACGTCGGTACGCGATACGATTTCATTTACATTATTACCTGAAGAGCCAAAAAATATTGCCGCGATTTATGTTAATGATATGTCTAATGCAGAATGGGATGATCCAGGTGCAGAAAACTGGATACTGGCCAAAGATGCATGGTACGTTCTTGGTAGTGGTCGATCAGGAGGTATGGGGGCGGCCGAAGCAGTACCATTCTCAAGTAAAGAAAGTGCAAACAAGTTCGCTAGTGAAGAGGGTGGTAAGGTCTATGCGTTTTCTTCAATTCCTGAAAGTTATATTCTTGAATCTGAAGAATAAATAATTTGTGCGTATTATGTTATACATAATACGCAATACTGGTTTATCTATAGACCTTTACCCGCCAAATTTATCGCACTGGATTCAAGGTAAAAGCAAATCATCACCATAAGTAATGTAGGCATTATTGCAATACGTATAAATACAGTATTTAGAATGTCTTGCATGTTTGGATCTGCATTTGCCATGGAGAGTAATGAGCCAATGGCGATTAATCCAGCAGTAACACCATAAGCAATTAATAATAGGCGGTAACGTTTAAGTGCGAGTGCCCAGTGTTTCTGTATATAGGGATGCTGCATGAAGGTGTCTTTTTTGCTGTTGATGTAGGTGTAAGTCATTATTCCTAGCGAAAATGATAATGGTATTAAGATACCTGAAATACCTATTTCTAATGCAATTACAGCGGGGGTCATCATTAAATGTACTAATGCTAAATTGAGCATAAATATATTGTGTGGAAACTTTGCAGCTTTTCTATCTTCAGCGGTAATCACTTCACCTGTAATATTGATGTTTGATTTCATATATGTATAAATTTCAACTTTAAATCATAATGTTAGATTTTGCTTAATCAACAAGTTTTGTGGTATATCAAATAAATTCGATGATTAGTGTAAGTACCACTAATATATGCAATAAGTAGATGTGTAGTACTTTCCCGTACGTCGCTAATGTGCTGTAAGAGATAATATTGGTGTAAATAACAATTGTTCTCAATCACTAACTTTCATATTATTTGACTATGAGATTGGTCTATACAAATGAAAATCGTTTTTTAGTCTTTAATGCTCGAAATATACTAGAGCATGAGAATGTCGACATCATATTAAAAAATGAATTTATCGGTGCCGTTGCAGGTGATTTGTCACCTTTCGACACCTGGCTTGAAATTTGGGTTGATGATGAATTCTATAACAAAGCAAACAGGCTTTTATTACCCCTTACTGAAAGTAATATTTCTACAGAGTGGGCTTGCTCCGTATGTGGTGAAGCCAATGGTGCATCATTTGAAATTTGCTGGAACTGCCAAAAAGATCGGCCATAATATTTCTGTTAAACCTAAATTTAAAGAACGCTAGTGGATATGTTTGCTAGCGTGCGTTAATTTATGCATTTTTCAATGCGATCAAAAATTCATATTACAATTAAGATGGCAAAAACTATAGGCATTATCTAATTTATTGAGCGATTAATTTGCAACTTTCTATTAGGTTCTGAAAATTTACGCGAAGTACATTTTCTCATTTACTTGTGAATTAGTATGCCGTGAGGATCGACATTCGAGTTATGACTTGAGCTTTATACACAAATTAATTCCAGCGGCATAGTTCTTGCTATAATCATTCGAAATAAAGGTGTCGTAAATCGATGCTACACATATGAGTAATTTATAAGCCATCTTTCTGTACAAAATAGTTTATGATTTGTGTTTGTGAATTGCTTGTATAGTTGTGGTTGAATTTTGATCAAATATTCTTCTTCAGTTTTAAATGATTTTAGTGTTCAATAATAAATTTGAATATACGGTATCGGAGCGGTAAGGGGCATCAATGAAAATAATCAGGGGTTTGGATATACCTGTTTCGGGTGCGCCTCAGCAAAAGGTTTATGCGCCAGGCAACAAGCTTAATAAAGTGGCTATCATTGTTGTTATTTTAAAGTGCTAAAGCCCACCATATGCTTATGGAAGCGGGTCTTGAAGATGAATATGTTTTATTGGATGACTTTGGTGGTTGATGCTTTCTCCCAGTATTGTCATTCGGAATGCAAGGTCTAGTTATGATTAGCAAGCGTCTCAGGAACCTATTTCTGCTTCTTCTCATGTGTAGTTTATTAGCTTGCACTGAGCCTGAAGCCATTAAGCTTCAAGGTTCAACTATGGGAACGAGCTACAGTGTAGCGTTACCTCATTTACCTAAAGACATCTCCGAACAGCATATTCAGTCAGCAATCGAATCTTTACTTGTGAAAGTTAATCAACAGATGTCGACGTATTTAGATGACTCGGAACTCTCTCAGCTCAATCAATCAGATGCCAGCCGCTGGTTAAGTGTATCGCCTGAGTTATTTGACCTTATGCTGAGTGCCAATTCAATTAGCAAACAATCCGAAGGTGCCTTTGATGTAACAGTTGGCCCTCTGGTGAACCTTTGGGGCTTTGGACCTGCCGAATTACCTGTGCGTGCTATGCCGTCAGGTGAAGATATTAAAAAGACAAGACAATTGGTGGGATATCACAATCTTCAGATTAATGTAAAAAGCAGGCTTTTACGTAAGCAGTTTAAAGACCTGTATATTGATCTTTCTGCGATTGCCAAAGGTTATGGTGTCGATGCAGTAGCTTCATATCTGGACACTCTGGGGATTGAAGATTATCTTGTAGAGATCGGTGGTGAACTGATAGCTAAGGGCTTGAGTCAACGCAGTGATTATTGGCGTGTTGCGGTCGAAAAACCACTGCCAGACCAGCGCATGATTCAGAGGATTATAAATGTTACCGATTTTGCAGTGGCAACCTCTGGTGATTATCGTAATTACTTTGAGAAAGATGGCATCAGGTTTTCACATACAATAGACCCTCGTACTGGCCATCCCATTAGTCATTCACTGGCTTCGGTCACCGTATTGTCTGAGAAAGCGATGCTTGCAGATGCCTGGGCGACGGCCCTAATGGTGCTAGGTGAAGAAGAAGGATACAAATTGGCAGAGAAAAAACAACTGGCTGCTTATTTCCTATATCGGCAAGATGGTGGATTTATTAGTAAAGAAACTTCTGCCTTCACACGACTAACAAAGAATTCAGGATAGAACAGAATTATACTTATTCATTTAGTAACATTTATAGTTATCGCTCTGACTGTTCTAGGTATGGCAATAGGAGTAGTATTGAGCGATCGTTGACTCAAAGGAAGTTGCGGAGGCCTGAACACGATTCAAGGCCTGGAAGTAAGTTTTGGTTGTGAAAAGCCTTGTGAAAAAAGAAAACAACGAGAAAAGCAGGCCAGATTAAATCGCGATCAACAGTCGTGAAACAAACAACCTGGACCAGATAAAATTATTATTTGATTAGCTCAGTTATTCTGCCCAAATAGGCAGTAAAAAAATAACTAAGGGGGGAATTAGCAGTATGTTGCAAGATATTCCAGTAAAACGTTATATGTTCAGGTATGTATTCACTTTTAAACCTGAGCAAGAAATTCTTGAAGCGGCAAAACTGATGGCTGACTGGGGTGCTAGTGGTGTCCCTGTCATTGAAGATATTGGTAACCTTTATCTGAAAAAGTATTCTTTCCACAACATAAACGTGCCCAACGTTTGATAAGCCAATGGTGTATCATTTGAAATTTTCGGGTACTGTTAATAGAAAAATTGAGATTATTTAATGAATGTTATTTTTAAGTCCACTCTAACTAATTTATTACTGGCAGTATTACTTGTTAGCGGTATTGTTGGTTGTTCACAGATTAGGCAGTTGACCTATCCCGAAGACTTTACTTATTTAGAAAACAAACAGGTAAAGGGTCTTATGAGAGAGATGGGTGATAGCGTTGCGCGACTAAGCCAACTAGTTTCTAAGTCCTCCGAGACAGAAATTGATTCGAAACAAGTTATAGCCTCACTTAGTGAGCTCGAAAGTATAACATCACGCATTATTGGAGGTCATACAGAGACTAACCAATTGTTTATAAGCGAACATATTGAGCAGTTTGTTAGTGATGTTGGCATAGCTAAGATGTTTGTGAAATCCAGTCCACCAAATTATTCTAAGGCGAGAGACATAAGCAATAGTTGTTATGAATGTCATAGGTCACGCTAACTAATGTAAAGAGTATTGCTACATACTTTTTATTTGACTACTACTTTATGTTTGTTAAGTAAAACATAGAAACAGATGCTATTTATATGGAGATAAATAAATGATTGTTTTGTTAGATAACGGACACGGTGGCCTAATTAACGGTGAATACCAGACATCGGGTAAACGTTCACCGATTTGGGAAGATGGTTCTCAGCTTTATGAAGGAGAATTCAATCGTTCAATTGTTTCGAGAATCATCGAGTCACTTACCGCATTAAAAATACCCTATATAAATATAGTTCCAGAAACTCGTGATATCACACTGTCTACACGTATTAAACGTGCAAATGGAGTAAGTAGTAATTCTTGTTTTTATTTAAGTGTTCATTCTAATGCCGGTGGTGGGAATGGTTTTGAAGTATTTACTTCACCCGGTGAAACAAGGAGCGATAAGATTGCAAACGTATTTGGTGAGGAATTTAATAAAACTTTCCCGGATAGAAAGTTAAGAGCAGATTATTCGGATGGTGACCTGGATAAAGAATCCTCGTTTTCAGTAATCAAAAAGACAAGAATGCCAGCCGTGTTAACAGAAAATTTTTTTATGGATAATGAAGCTGAATGCAAAGAATTATTAATGACTAGACATGGTAGAGACCTAATCGCTGATTTTCATGTTAATGCCATAATAAGAGTGGGTAAAGAAATACTGCATGACTGAAGACATGTGCAGCTAGCAATAAATACTTCGCTTGTTTGTCAGATAACTAGGCTTTAATATCACAGGTCAATATAAACCATATCGCTAGTAACATTGTGAAGACTGAGTAATCCGAGATTATATAATGCAGCCAATTGTTTCAATTTCAAATCTATCTAAAACCTATAGCAATGGATATCAGGCACTTAAAAATGTAAATCTGGATATTAAACAGGGTGAAATTCTTGCTCTTTTAGGACCAAATGGCGCTGGAAAGACGACACTTATCTCGATTATCTGTGGGATTGTAAATGCTACAAGCGGATCTGTACTGGTTGATGGCCACGATAATATAAAAGACTTTCGCATTACCAGAAGTTTGATTGGCCTGGTGCCACAGGAACTAACACTCGGTTCGTTCGATAAAGTATGGGGTACTCTGTGTTTCAGTCGTGGTCTGTTTGGAAAAAAACCGAATGCAAAGTATCTTGAGCATGTGCTCAAAGATCTATCATTATGGGATAAAAAAAACAGCATTCTACTGGCTTTATCTGGTGGTATGAAACGCAGAGTATTGATTGCTAAGGCACTAGCGCACGAGCCGATGGTTTTGTTCTTGGATGAGCCTACTGCAGGAGTAGACGTAGAGTTGCGTAAGGATATGTGGGCGCTGGTGCAGCGCTTACGTGAGTCCGGTGTAACCATTATTCTTACTACGCACTATATAGAGGAGGCCGAAGCAATTGCAGATCGTGTAGGTGTTATTAATAATGGTGAACTGCTACTAGTAGATGATAAAGAGGCCTTAATGCATAAACTGGGTAAGCGTCAGTTAATTATGGAGCTAGAGTCTCCGCTATCTTCTTTACCATCTGTTTTAGCATCGTTAGAACTTGAGCTAGCAGATGAAGGTAATAAACTCATTTATACCTATGATCCTCATAAAACAGATACTGGTATCAACGAGCTTTTAGCAGCGACTAATGAAGCAGGTTTGCTAATTAAAGATATGCAATCAACTAAAACGTCTTTAGAAGAAATATTTGTTAATCTGTTAAAGGCTGAGAAATGAATTTTTACGCAATCCGAGTTATCTATAAATATGAAATGATGCGTGCATTTGAGACTATTGCGCAGAGTTTTGCATCTCCC
>Ga0316204_10007853_pt1 | contig 15271 bp, 15 predicted proteins | sample 6monrhotite_MG_2_FD_205661 | JGI IMG/M metagenome (GOLD analysis project Ga0316204, IMG submission 205661) | Microbial mat bacterial communities from mineral coupon in-situ incubated in ocean water Damariscotta River, Maine, United States -... | ecosystem: Environmental > Aquatic > Marine >...
GGATCGAGCCCCATGGCTATCTATCCGGTGTCCTGACCGCCATCGCAGGCGGGCACAAACAGACCGACATCAACGAACTGCTGCCATGGAATTACGCCAAGCACGTGTGAACAGTGCACCGCTTACATTCCAGTGTACCTGAGAGGAGATTCAACCGTAAACCCTGCCGGACATGGATCCGTGGGTTAGGGTGCAATCTTCCCTACAAGCTCCGATCTCTCAAGGCGTTCGGCTTGGTATCGGAAAGGTGGAACCTTTCCGAACACCTCGAGATCGGAGCTTGAGACTATTCTATTCCACAACCCGGAAATCCTAGCAATTACCGGTACGCAGGCTAGTCCGCCGCACATGCAATCAAGGCCTAAACGTGCAAAATCGCTCGAGATTCGGTAGAGTCAGGGTTCGTGGGAATTTGCCCACGGGAGCGTCAATGCGCAACGCACATCTCCGGCGGGCTATTCAGGTTTGGTTCTGCTGCTAGGCTGAAGTCATGACTGACGAAGAACGCTTTGAGCAATTCATTGAGCTGTGCAAGCGCATGTTTGAGCGCATGGAGCGTGAAGGGTCCTGGCCGTGGCCGGCGGAAGATCTCGACCGCTTTGAGGATTAGAAGACTAACCAAAATTACTATGACAACATGTTTTGGCTACACGCGTGTCTCTACTGTCAAACAGGGAGAAGGCGTGTCGCTTGAGGCGCAGAAAGACGCCATAACCAAATATGCGGACCACAATGGCCTGAAGATTACCAACTGGTTCGAAGAAAAAGAAACCGCCGCCAAGACGGGACGGCCCGTGTTTAATCAGATGATGCGGGATTTGAAATCCGGGAGGGCAGGGGGGCTGATCGTGCACAAGATCGACCGGTCTGCCCGCAACTTTCGCGACTGGGCTTTGATTGGTGACCTCGCTGACAGTGGGGTTCAGATCCACTTCGCCACGGAGACACTCGACTTTGGCAGCCGGGGAGGGCGGCTGGCCGCGGATGTGCAGGCCGTTGTGGCGGCCGATTACATTCGCAACTTGCGGGATGAAACAATCAAGGGTCTGCAGGGGCGCTTGAAACAGGGCCTCTATCCCTACAGGGCCCCGCTGGGTTATCTGGACATGGGGCGGGGAAATCCCAAAAAGCCTGATCCAAAGCTTCGGCGCGGCATCGTAGATGCATTTGAACTCTATGGGACCGGAGAGTACTCGTTTCGCAGCCTGCAAACTGAACTTGAGGCACGAGGTTACCGGACGCCAAGTGATCGCCCAATCAGCCTCTCGTCGCTTGAGAACATTCTCGGCAACCCATTCTATGCCGGCATCATCAGGATCAAGCGCACAGGCGAGACCTTTCCGGGCGTTCATGAGACACTGATCACTTCCGATCTCTTTACCCGTGTTCAGAAGGTCAAGGCCAATCGCTCCGGAAAGAAAGTCACCAAGCACGCGTTTACCTATCGCAGACTTATACGTTGTGCAGAATGCGGCTTCACTCTTTCCGGTGAGAGGCAAAAAAGCCGGGTCTACTATCGATGTCATACATCAACCTGCCCAGTTCGTGGCTTTCGGGAGGACCGTGTAGAGCAGATCATCCATCGTTACTTGAAAAACTGCATTTGGGATGAGAGCCAAAAGATTGCGGCCGACAAGACCTTGTCGGTTTGGTACCGGCAGAAAGACACTTTGCAGAGGGAGCGGACGGAGGCCGACCTGCAAATGGACCAACTCAACGCCAAGCTGGATCGATTGACTGACGCCTTTATCGACCGGGTGATCGATCGAGAGACAATGGCAAGGCGCCGGCAGAAGTATTTGCTTGAGCTGAAATCACTGGAGGCCAAGAAGAAAGAATTGGGAAAATCCGGCTCAGATCTTCGACACCTTCTCAGATTCTTCGAACTCCTGAATGACGTTGCAGCGCTTTATAAAATCGCTCTGGCACACGAAAAGCGCCAGTTGGTGGAATTGGCGACTTCGAACGTATTGGCAAGTGCAGATTCCCTAACCGCAGAGCCGTCTTTTTGGTTCCGGGCAGCTGAAGCCGCATCAGCTGTCCCCGTTGGCTGCCATTGTAGGGCCACTTTTCGAACTTTGCGACAATGGCTTAAAGATGAATTTGGGCTCGAGGAAGAGAAAGACGATGGACCATCAATCAAGGAATTGACGACTCGGTTGAGCGATATCTTTGACAAGTACAACGGCAGCCAAACTAACAGTACACAGCAGGTCTCAGAAGAGACCTAGGCTGCCGGAATTTGTGACAGCGCATTTCCGGCAGGGTTCGAAGCTGTCCCGGTGCGGATGGTCAAAACCCTGCTGGGTATGCAGAAGTTGCTACCGACAGATACTTTCACACGGAACACCATCATTGTCCCCGTCGCGTCGAGAGCAACCGCAGCTATTAAGCTGGTAGTACGCTTCCCTACAACTACTCATCTGCGGACATGTTTTCGAGCAGTTGCAGCTATACGAAGGCGCTGTATACGCCTTCACCGGTGCAGGTGTAGGTTTCTTGGTGGTGACTGGTACAAGGGTCACCACAGGCGCTGGAACGGGCTCTGATGCGACTTCTGGCACTGCATTGACCTTGAGAACGGATTCTTTCTTTGGCAATGCCCAACTGTCCGCAGGGACGACTTGTGGTGTTTCTGTGCGGGCAGGGGCCGTTGAATGGCTATCCTCATCTGTTGCAGCGAGAACAAGCAGCACCATCCCTAAACCAGCCCATAATACCTTTTTCATGTTGCTGGCATTCTACCCCACCAACGGTGTGTTCAGAGTACCCGAACATCGAACCAGGCCGTGTCAAGATTACAGCCGTCCAGACTCCTGATAGAGTCCGAACATGATCGAGTTAGAAGAAACAGAAAAACTGTCCGAAGAGGAACAGAAATACCGGCAGTTTATTGAGCTGTGTAAGCGGATGTTCACGCGGATGGAGAGTGACAACTCATGGCCGTGGATCGAGGATCCTGATGGCTGGAATGAAGCGCATCCGGATCATCAAATCACGCCCGAAGAATTGGGACTGACATCAGAAGAGCCTGAGCAACCTAAAGAGCTTCGCCAAGAGAGTCTTTTCTAGGTATAGTGGTGTATCGACGCCACCAATCCAAAAGCAAACACTAAAAAATCTCATGAGCAGACTGAAAAACCTATCCCACATTGATTTCGAAGAACTTTGCCGAGATCTTCTCAAAGCTGAAACCGGAAGACGGTTTTCGGCATTTGGACCCGGGCCTGATGGTGGAATCGACGGCCGACACTCGAAGGGTGACGAAACGACAGTCCTGCAGTGTAAGCACTACATTGGCTCCAGTTTTTCCAATCTTAAGACTTCGATTAGAAACGAATTACCGAAGTTAGAGAAGCTGAAACCAAAGCGTTACATACTTTGCACGTCTTTTTCTTTAACACCTGGAAAGAGTAAAGAAATTGCTGATATTCTTGGAGATTTCCTCCAATCCACGGATGACATTTGGGGGCAAGAGGATATCAAAGAAGCAATCAGACGCCAACCAGAGGTCGAAAAATCTCACATGAAACTCTGGCTGTCCAGTACGACAGTTCTGGAACGAATACTTCAATCTGGTCTGGAAAACTACACCAAAGCATCAAAAGAGGAAATTCTGGAAGATCTCAAAGTTTATGCACCAAATCCCAGTTTCAACGAAGCTACAAAAAAGCTAGAAAATGAGAAAATCTTGATCGTTTCAGGACCTCCTGGAGTAGGTAAAACAACGCTAGCAAGAATGGTTGCATATCACTACCTAAATGATGAATGGCGCTTCTACGCAATCACATCTTTAGACGATGGGTTTACCAAAATCGATGACAGCAAAAAGACAATATTCTTCTTCGATGATTTCTTGGGTCGTATTGAACTAAATCGTCAATCTCTACTTCAAAGAGATACAGCTCTTGCAACTTTTGTGAAACGTGTGCGAAAATCAAAAAACACACGTTTTATCCTTACAACTCGCGCGCACATTTTTGAGGAAGCTAGAAGTATCTCAGATCATGTTGATGATCGCAGGCTCCAGCTAGCGAAGTATCTACTGGATGTCGGTGCATACACACGTGAGATTAAAGCACACATTTTGTTCAACCATTTATCGGTGTCTGAGCTTACGCAAGAGCACTTCAGATCGCTGTTGAGTGGAGACTGGTTGAAGCGAATTATCGATCATAGGAATTACAATCCTCGTATTATTGCTTCGGTATCAAGCGATTGCTTGGATTTAGTTGAAGCTTCTAACTTTCCGCAATTTATCTACCATGCCTTAGAAAACCCAGACCTTGTTTGGAGCAAGCCCTATAAGTCCCTAGACATCAAGTCGCAAAATCTTTTGGTAGCACTTTTCTTCGGAAGCCAATTTGGCGAAAAAATAGAGGACCTGAAAACAAATTTTTCTGCTCTTCATAGAGCGGTTTGCAAGTTTTACTCACAATCAACCAAACCGGGAGATTTCGAGACCGCTCTTCAGTCTCTTGAATCAGGGTTTGTATCGATATCCGGAACGAGTGTAAGCTTCGTAAACCCATCGGTGCGGGACTTCCTGAAGGCTTATCTTATCGATCAGGAATTTCTGTTGTTGCTACCTCAGAGCTCACAGCGCGCTGACTGGGCTTCTTCGGTCTGGAAACACCTCAAAGAGGTTTTCAACACACATCCTGACGAAATGAAAACGTTTGCTATGCTGTTTAAAAGTTTTGCGAGTCAAATTGAAAAAACGTCATCGCTGCGTCACACCAAATCTGAAAATGGCTATGACACTTTCTCGCATAACGATCTTTCACTATCTGGGAGAGCAGAGCTATTGCTGGATTGGTGGGAATACACAAAAGAAGACTACTATCTTGAAAGATGCCTCAGCGTTTTAGGATCTAAGGAAATCGAACTAATTTCTTGGAGCGATGGCCCGTCACTTCCTCAACTACATTGGCGCGTATCCAACTTTGTAAACTCCAATCAAGACAGCAGAGAGGGGCTAATAGAGGCAATCGAGCAACAACTTGTTAGAGTTTTGACAAATGGACTTCCGATCGACGAGTTATTGTCCGTGGTTGAAGCGGTACAGGAGTTCATGTCCGAATCAATTCCTAACATCATATCTGAAACAATCGAGGAAGTTGTTAGCTATGAATTCACTGAAACAGACGAAGTGATTAGCCATTTGGATACGGAACAACAACTTTCTGAGCACATTGAACAACTTGAGAATCTCGCCAAGATGACGGGCCACAATCCAGATTTAGCGATTTTGGCAACTTCAGAAAAATTGATCCAATATGAAGAACCTGATTACGATGAATACCGAGCCAGCTATTCTAGACCCCGAGAAAGCCGACAAGATGAATTCAGTGATGAAGCAATGACTAGTCTTTTCTCAAATCTAGTTGATTGACCCAAACACCGACCATGAAAGCGGTGTTTGAGTTCCGAATCGACACATAAGGATTGATGTCTTGTTCATTATGGATACCACTATAACGGACTGGTTCTATCCCTAATTGCTTCAAGCCAGGAAAGAACATCGCCCGTAGTATCTTTCTGGTTCAATTGATCCAGTGTCATTGTATTAAGCGCTGTGGTGTTCAAGCGTTTCTTTGCACGACTTTCTTTTTCGGCAACTTTCTCGGCAGCAACATCTGCCCACGCGACCGGAGAATTCGACCCGACATGCACCTGTTCAGCAATCAAATTGGGAATATCAGCCCAGTCCGTGCCTACGATTGCAATCCCATACTCTGCTTGAATTGCATCTTCGTGTATATAGTTCTCCATCTCCCTCTTCGAGGTTAGAAAGCCGATGTTCTGGTCGGCAGCGGCGTTTATCGTGTCAACCTGGGCTCCGTATGGTGGGTTAACTTGATCATCGGCGTCATAAATATGAACCTCGATCATCCCTGCATTCTGCAAGTATCGACGATTAACCCAGTGTTTAAGGTTTCCTCCACCAGTTACAACAAAAGCAACCCTGTGATCGTTATCGAGATCAATTAGCGTGTCGTCTACGGCTCGATGCAGCCTTGATATGCGCAGGAGAAACTCAACGTCGTTTGGCCCTTCCACAAATATCGCAACTTGAGCACGTTTGTCTGGCAAGATTCCGAGTGTCTCGACAGCTCGTTCGTAGACGCCGTCATCCCCAACTTCGACAATCGGAAAACTGTTTTCGCCAGTGGTTACGAGCCTAACACTGTCGGATGGAATTTGCGCGGCAACACTTGGTACATGAGTTGTAACGATCACTTGAGTGTTCGGATCGTCCCCCAATGCCAGTAGCGACTTAACCAACATTCGCTGATTGTCAGGATGCTGAGAGCTCTCTGGTTCCTCAATCGCAAAAATCACCCTTTGTGAATTCGCGACTTCCCTACGCCTTTCAGCTTCCGCTCTGAAAAAATTTAACAGGATGAGCCTGCGAACCCCACTCCCACGTTTGTTGATAGGAATATCATGATCACCAGACAGTGTAAGTTTGAAACCATCCCACTTGGGCTCGGCTTTGAAGGTGGGAGTGAGTTGGGCCGCCAAGCCGGCGTCCATTTCGGCTAACTTGGCGAGTGTTCTTTGGGCTACTTCCATTGCACTTTGTTGAACACGTTGCTTGATCGCTTCCAGATCAGCTTCAACCTCCCTTACCGCAGCTTGCACAGCGGTTTTCATCGGATCTGATACTTCGGGATCATCGTCTTTGCTCGGTCGGTCTGCCTGGAACAAGGCAAATACGGGAAGAGACCTCTGAACAAACTCCCACGCTTTTTTCCCGTCCTCCTCCACAAGCGAGACCAGCCTTGTCTCCAACTCCAGTTCGCCAACTGTTGCCCTTATAGCATTTCGCAACTCAACATTGGATCGTTGATCAACACCATCTAGAGGGACTTCAAGTTCGGCTGCACGTGCCTTCAGCTGGGGGTTTTTCAAACTCAACAAATCAGCGACGCCAGCTGCCGAAGGGTGTCGTGCCTTGGCCCATACCGTTTCCTTGGGGGTTTTCAGAGCACAATTGAATTGCTTTACAACTTCAAAGTGGCCGTCCTCATTTACTAGGAACTCGTCGACCATGTTCGTCTGAGATCGTGCATCAATCGTCAGCTCGTGCGGCAATTCATCAAAAACACATGTGATCTCAACTGGGGCGTCGTCCGTGTGAACACATTGGTCATTTTGATCCATTTTAACGACATCTTGATTAAAGAATATCTCAAGGGCCTCAAGAATAGTACTTTTACCAATATCATTCTTACCTATCACCGCCGTGAAGTCAGAGATCGGCACAATTGCTTCTTCCCCGTATGATCTAAAATTCTTTAGTTTAAGTGCTTTAAGTTTCATGTTTTTCTCTAAAGGTATGTGTATATTTCTCAACCATAACACTATAAATGACCTCTGTTAACAACCTGAGGAATGGAATATATGAGACATGAATGGTTTCAAGGCTTGCTAGTCGAGAAATCATAGTTGGAGTTCGAACACCGGTTGGGTGTTTTAATGTGATTGTCCACAGCGAGAACTTTGAGCTATACAAAAAAACCGCTGAACAGAGCGTTCTTTTTGACCTTAAAGGCCTACTGATTTGTAAACCCCGCTGGACTTGTAATGCTGCCATTGTAGGGCCACTTTTCGAACTTTGCGACAATGGCTCAAAGATGAATTTGGGCTCGAGCAAGAGAAAGACGACGGACCATCAATCAAGGAATTGACGACTCGGTTGAGCGATATCTTTGACAAGTACAACGGCAGCCAAACTAACAGTACACAGCAGGTCTCAGAAGAGACCTAGGCTGCCGGAATTGCTGACAGCGCACTTCCGGCAGGGTTCGAAGTTGTCCCAGTCCGGTGGTCATGACACTGTCGGACATGCTGTCGTTGCGGTCCTTCTGTCGCGGTTTTGCTGAGGGTGGCGTGATGGGTGGTCCGCTGCCAATCTATCTGATTGCGCCCAATTCCCTGCCAAAACCTCCAAAAAGCCTCAAGTTGTCCAACTGTGGGAATTTGGGCTCTTCCAAATTCTCGTTGAGCGCAAAGACACAAAAAGTCACCCGCCCAGATGGGGCGGATGGGTGTTCAGAACAGCGAAGGCTGACGCCGGGCATCCCAATGAACCTTCCATACCTTCGACTGGGCTTTCTTGTCTGGCCAGTCAAGGACATGCTCTGGGGGGGACCGATCTCTTCGTAAGTGCTCCCGGGCAGAAAATGCGATCGATCCCCCTTCGAAGTGATCGGTCATGGTTCTGGCGCCCGAAACTCCAGATGCACCATGTCTCCCACCAGCCATTCGGTGTTTACAAGCACGGCAATGGGGATGTCCCACCAGATGAGCTCAAGATTGATCTTGTTGCCCATCAGTATTCACTGGCCAACATGAGGGTCAGCACGCGGTGCGTCACAGCTGGGTTTGCCGCATCCGGGGAATGCATCTTCAGGGCATGATCAAAGTAATCGATCTTCCAGAAGACTTTCTCCCCGTCATGCTCGACAGCGCCAAAATCATGTTCGCCATGCGGATCATTGTCTTCGGAGAACTCCGAGAAGCAACGTACCGCATCCATAATTTTGTGAAGCTTGTCTTCACCCTCAGCTCTTAGACCGGCGGTGACGACAATGGTCGCATTTGTTGGATCACCAAGACGCAAGGCATCGTTCAGGCGCTGAATGCGTTTCCTGCGGAACTCTGCATCCAGTTTCCAGGCGGGCAGGGCGGTTCGACCGCAGTCTTCGCAGCAGAAATCATCAAGGATGGTTTGCAGCTCCCAAGCTTGCGTCGCCATGTTCCATGCAGCCAATGCTTCGCGCGTGATCTTCCTGGATCCGCATGCGGTGCAGACCGGGTAAGCTCCTACCATGTCCCAGAGGTGTGTTTTGCGTATTCCCATTCTCTCTCTCCTTCCGATGGGTGGCCGCCTGAAAAAGTTCAGGCGCACCCGGCGAAAGAAGAGCGCGGGAGAAAAGAGCTGTTCTGGTATCAGGCTACCGCAAGGCACTGATTGCACAACCCTGCCGGACTTGCGGTGAGAGCGAGTGGATTCGAACAAATCCGGCGGGCTTTTTGCAGCAGTCCCTGTGGTGCAAGCTGGTAGCAATGAACGGGTCCTCAAAAGACATCACCACGCTTGGAATGGCTTATGGGCGCTATGCCTGCAAACCTTTTGGCATTCACCTGAACGACAGGCTGCAGCACATCTACATCATCGGTCAGACCGGGACTGGTAAATCCACCTTGCTTTACAATCTCATGTGTCAGGATCTGAGACAGGGGCATGGGTTTTGCCTGGTGGACCCGCACGGGGATCTGGCAAAGAAGGTTGCGGAGACTTGCCCGGATCGCGCCATCATCTGGAATGTCGCTGATCCGGATAGCCCTTATGGCTATAACCCCATCACACATGTCTCAGAAGCTTTCAGGCCGTTGTTAGCGGCTGGGTTGATTGAAACCCTCCAGAAGCAATGGTCGGACGCCTGGGGCGCCCGTATGGAGCATCTGCTGAGATATGCTGTTCTTGCCCTTCTGGAACAGCCCAAAGCAGATATGCGCGATGTGATGCGTCTGTTTCTAGAAAAGTCGTTTCGGCAAGAGGTTTTGAGTCGTGTGACTGACGCCCAGGTGTTGGAGTTTTGGCAGAAAGAGTTTCCAGCGATGAACTACAAAACCGCCTTTGACGGAGTTGCGCCGATCGCCAACAAGTTGGGGGCTTTTCTGGCGCATCCCTTGGTTCGGCGGGCCATCTGTGAGCCGAAGATACCTTTGCGAATGCGGGCGATCATGGATGAGGGTGGAATATTGGTGGTCAACCTCGCCAAGGGTCAACTTGGGGCAGGGACAGCGACCGTCTTAGGTGGGCTTATCGTATCTGGCATGGCCCACGCAGCCTACAGTCGGCACTCGTTACCTGAATCTGAGCGCAAGCCGTTTTTCCTTTATGTGGACGAGTTTCATTCGTTCACGACGGAGGCCCTGGCTGACATGTTGTCCGAGCTGCGCAAGTACAAGCTGTCTCTCACACTGGCCAACCAATACTTGGCGCAGATTGAGGATCCGGTGTTGAAAGCGGTTTTTGGCAATGCCGGAACACTGGTTTGTTTTAGGGCAGGGGCCTTGGATGCCCCAGTTTTGGCCAAACACATGGTGAGCGTGAGGCCGGAGGACGTCGTCTCCCTTCCAAACTACCAGATGTTCATCCGCCTAATGGTGAATGGCGAGCGCACAAAAGCCTTCACCGCTTGGGGGTTGGGAGACAGCATAGATGTCTGGGATCCTCAGAAGGTTTGAAGTGGGGTATTGGCGGCTTCATTGTTACAGAGAATTGCGGATGTCATGGGATTGAGTGCCCGGTTGTGGTTTGTGGTTCGAAATGGCGGAAGGTGTGAATTCGCTACGATCCAAATGAGTGCCCGCACTGCGGACAAAGCGCCACTTCGCCGCGGTTGCGCCAACGGTCGCTTTGAACGCAAAGCGGCCTAAGCGAGCACTTGGGGCGGCACCAAAACATTACAGGTTCAACAAGTCCATCTCGTTGCGGACGGATGGCAAATCGACCATGCTCCGTGAAAAGAAAAGCACAGCCCAAGTAAGGAATAAAACAGTGGTTTCCAGCGAATCCCAAAATAGAGAGACCATGATGGCTATCGTTACCACCGGCAACGGAGACTATGACAAGCTCGAGTATCGCGAAGTCCCCATCCCAACCGCGGGTGATGATGAGGTTCTGATCCGAGTGCTGGCTGCGGGTATCAACAACACAGAAATCAACACGCGGCTTGGTTGGTATTCCTCTAGCGTGACAACCGATACCGATGCCACGTCGCAAGCGCAGGCAGCTTCGGCGGAAAGCAAAGCCGATGGCGGCTGGAGTGCGGCGACGCCTTTCCCGCTGATTCAAGGAACCGATTGCTGCGGTGAAGTGGTTCAGTCAGGTGGCTCCGCCGGAGCCGACCTGATGGGTAAGCGAGTGTTGGTGCGAGCGTGCATGCGACCGAAAGGTTTTGACGACATGGAGAGTATCTGGATGGCATCCGACTTCGATGGGGCGTTTGCGCAATATGTAAAGGTGCCCGCCAGCGAGGTCTTTGCGGTCGAGTGCGATTGGTCGGATGCAGAGCTTGCGACGATCCCTTGCGCCTATGGCACCTCGGAAAACATGCTGCACCGCGCGGGGGTCGCTGCGGGTCAGCTTGTGCTTGTTGCTGGCGCGTCGGGCGGTGTGGGGTCGGCGACGGTGCAACTGGCCAAACGTCGCGGCGCGCGGGTGGCCGCGATCACCAGCGCGGGCAAAGCCGATGCCCTGCGCGCGCTTGGCGCGGATATCGTCGTTGAACGCGGGGCCGATCTGGTGAGCGAACTTGGCGAAAAGTCCGTCGATGTGGTCGTTGACAATGTAGCGGGCAACAGCTTTCCCCAGATGCTGAAGGTGCTGAAACGCGGCGGGCGGCTGGTGTCGTCGGGGGCGATTGCGGGCCCGATCGTCGATCTTGATATGCGGGACATGTATTTGAAGGACATCACCCTGATCGGCACTACTGCGTGGGATGAACCTGTGTTCCCCAATCTTGTACCCTACATCGAGCGCGGAGAGATCCGCCCTGTGCTGGCCAAGGTTTTTCCCTTGGAAAACATCGTCGAGGCGCAGAAAGAATTTCTCACGAAAGCCCATATCGGGAAGTTCGTTCTGGTGCCACCGGAGGTGTCGGGCGAATGAGGTTTGTGCACGCGTGGGTCGATGAACGGTCTATTGCGCGGCGCGTGCCGCCAGCAACTTGTCTTTATAAGCCGCAAGGCGGACGCTGGCGGTGCTGTCGACGGCGATGATGACGGCCAGCATGATGATTGCCGTCATCAGGTTGGCCCGCCACACAGGCCCGTTAAAAACGAGGATCAGCGCGGCGCAGACCAAAATGATCGCTGGCATCACCTTGAACGCAGCCACTGCATACTGAGCCATAGTGCTTTCGACGCGCACAATTTCGCCAGCAACGAAAGCTGACGGGTCTTGCGCGAAGGCTGCGTCGAAGCCAGCGAGGCTTTTCAATGTTACGTAGAACAGTCCGCCCCCGAGAATCAACAGCAGCACGCCCGCCACGAAGGCCGGGATCACAACGGCGCGTGCCATTTCGGTCTTGCCCATCTGCGAAACACCAAGGCTGACCGCGAAAAATATGACGCCGGCCAAGATGAAAATGCCATTTGAGAGCAGTTCCGCCTTGGCCCATTCGGTAGATGTCTTGAGAATATCCATAATAATCCGCCTTGTGTCCTGCGCTACATCAGTCGGGTCGGAGCCTGCGCCGAATGGCTCCACTCCCGCGGCGACTGTCCATACATACGCTTGAACTCGCGACTGAACTGCGAGGAACTCTGGTAGCCGACGTCCCAGGCGGCTGCTGACACGGTCTTGCCCTCGGCGATCTTCATCGCGGCGTTGTTCAATCGCATCGACTTCACGAACTGGATCGGCGACATCGTGGTCGCCTCCTTGAATCGGCGATGGAACACGGCGCGGCTCATCCCGACATGGTCGGCCATGTCGTCAATTGTGACCTGTTCGTTCAGGTGGGTCGCAAGGTAATCAATCGTGCGTGCAATTTCGTTGCCGACACAAAATGCGCGCCGCGCGGCAAAGCCCGCCTCGCCCTTCAGAACGGCATAGTAGAGTTCCCGCAAGCGCCCTGATCCCAAGATCGCCGCATCCTTGGGGGAGTCGAGCAGCTCCAGCACCCGCAGCAGCGCTTGGGTGAAGCCGGCATCCCACCCCGCCAGCGTCAGCGCCTGCTGGGACGCGATGTTTGTCTTGCGCAGGGCACCGGCCGTGGTTTCGATTTCGATGGCAAGATCGCGCATGGCACGAGGTTCCAGCGCGATCATCACACCGACCAATGGGCTCTCTGGTGACGCCTGTGGCGATCCCGCCTCAACCGGCAGGGTCATAGGACAGACCATGTAGCGGCGGCTGTCATAGATATGGTGCTGCCCGTCCAGAATGGCTTCCTTGGCGCCGTCAAGAATCGCCACGACCGTTGGTTCGTAGACAGCCGGCACACATGGCACTGCTTCGGTCACACGGAAAAGCTGCACGCCCTTCAATGGGGTCTCGACGATGCCTGCCTCAGGCAAGTGCTGGTCGATAAGCTGTTTGATCTGGTTTTTTGTCATGACGGCAAGCTGGCAGGGCGGATCACACAAATCAATAGGGTTGATACAATCAGGCAAGTATTCGAGACAATTTCGGCTGTGATGATGTTTCGAGGAGATTATATTCCTCTCAGAAGAAACAGAAACCACTATATGTCGCCAGCCAGAGCTGGCAGGAGAAGAACAATGGCAGATACGACATTCGGACCCAAAGGTTGGACACCAGAACGCCTCGGCGACCAGTCGGGCAAGACCTACATCATCACCGGCGCCAACGCGGGCGCAGGCTTTCAAGCCGCACGCACACTGCTCAAGAAGAAGGCCAAGGTGGTGATGTTGAACCGCTCGGTCGAGAAATCCGAGGCGGCAATCGCGAACCTGAAACATGAATTCGGAACGCAAGCAGACGTGAGCTTTATTCGCATGGACCTATCGGTTTTGGAGAGTGTCCGTGGGGCCGCCGCCGAGGTGCTCAAAACCGTGCCGCACATCGACGCTCTGATCGAGAACGCCGCTATCGCACAGGTGCCCTCGCGCAAGCTGACCGTGGACGACTTTGAAAGCCAGCTTGGCACCAACCACTATGGACACTTCCTTTTGTCGGGCCTTCTGTTTGAACGCATCGCTGCAAGCAAAGGCCGGATCGTGGTCGTCGCCAGCCTCGGTTACAACATGGGGCTGAAGACCATCATGTTCGATGACATGAACTGGGAAAAGAACTACGGCCCAAACACAGCCTATTCGCAATCCAAGCTGGCTCAGATGATGTTTGCCTATGAACTGCAGGACCGTTTGGCCGCTGCGGGTCGCACCGAGGTCGAGGTATATGTCTGCCACCCCGGGTCTTCGGCGACGACATTGATCACGACCAGCGGCAGTTGGTTCATGCGCGTGATGTTTAACATCATGTCCAAGACACCGATGGTTCAGACCGCCGAACAGGGCTCCTTTCCAGAGGTCATGTGCGCGACTGAAACGGGGCTGGAACAACGTGCTCTCTATGGCCCCACAGGCCGTATGGAATTCGTGGGCCCTGTCGGCAAAGGCACCTTGCATGCCCACGCCTATGACAAAGCCGTAATGACGCGCCTTTGGGTGGTTTCCGAAGAGGCTGTCGGTTACCAGTGGAACCTCTGACCAGTCGATAGATGTCGGCCGCTAGCGCACCAGTCCGCAGAACGGACATTGGTGGGCTGTGCGGCGTCTAGGAAGCTTGGGGCTCTCCGGACACCTTCGCGGCGCTGGTCACGAGTGGCTGGTTCGGGAAACCGCGACGTTCGCTGCTACGCTCACCAATCGGTAAGATGCGGACAAACTTGCCATTGGGCGCAGGTTCTCGAGTGGCTGCTTTTGGAGTGTCACGATCATGGGTGCCACAAGGCCAACAGGACCTTTCGAGGATCAGTTGAAAGTCGTTACGGCCTTCTCGTTCCAATACTGCTAGTGGTAGTACTATGAGAGAAAAAACCCAAAACCCTGATGATCTTAAGACGCGTGCCGCGATATGCTGATACTCTACGCGTCGGAATACTGCCCGTTTTGCCATGCTACTCAGCTCGTACTTGCTGAAAAGCACATCGACTGCGATGTTCGGCTGGTTGATTTAGCAAACAAGGCGGATTTTCCCCATCTACTGTCGCCATATCAACATGTGCCGGTTTTGAGAGATGGAGAACAGCGCATCTATGAAAGCTCCATAATCAACGAATATCTAGAGGAAACAAATTTGCAATCGAGACTTATGCCTGCTGATCCGGGGGCAAGGGCACAGGTTCGCTTCTGGATCGCGTTTGTTCACGATCGACTTGTCCCGGCATATTTTGCGCTTATGAACAGCGCAGATTCTGCTGAATGGCCAAAGCTCGTCGATAACTTTCAACGATGGCTCCGGTTTGCAGAAGAGAGAGCATTTGCAGATGGCTATTTCGGTCATGAGCGACTGACATTGGCGGATTTCGCGCTTTATCCATGGTTCGAACGGCTTGTGTCAGCGACAAGATATCGAGGGGCATCTATTCCGTTAGACTGCCTTAGACTAAAGGATTGGCTTATGCGAATGGAGGGGCTTGAGGCTGTAAGGGAATGCAGAAAGACAGAGCAGCAATACATCACATTTTTCGACAAATTCTATGATGCGATAATCTAAAGG